>ERZ795048.835-NODE-835-length-30682-cov-6.393738_pt1 | contig 30682 bp, 28 predicted proteins | sample MGYA00375132_ERZ795048 | MGnify/ENA primary metagenome ERZ795048 (study PRJEB30177, sample SAMN05720225) | activated sludge metagenome | isolation source: Anaerobic digester | place: Hong Kong | collected 2014-12-17 ... | reverse complement strand
CGGAATATACGGGTTAAGGGTTGCGACCCTTAACAATCCCTTGGACTTTTTTGACGGTCTGCGCAGTTCATAATCCGCAAGGCAATATGACGTTTTCGTAGCTTTCGTGTAAATCCGCTATTCCCGCGCGTCTTAGTTTGTTATACTTTTTTATTATGAGAAAGAGTGAAACCAGGCCGCCGTCCGCAGCGGCGGACGGGATTCCCCCGCAAACAAAAAAAACAAAAACACGCGGAAAACACCGTCTCCTTCGCGTTCTGATTTTTTTATTTGGAGTTTATCTTATGATCGACTGGTTCGGAAAACGGGATTTTATCATTCAGCAGTACGAAATTGAGGATTCGCGCATCCAGGACGAAATCCGCATCGCACTCATTTCGGACCTGCACTCCTCTCTCTGGGGCCGGGACCAGAGCGATCTGCTCGACGCACTGGCCGACATAGATCCGCATGCCGTCGTTCTCGACGGCGACCTGTTCGATATGTGCGGCAGAAACGCAAACACGATCACGCTGCTCGACGCGCTCGCAGACTCCTACACGTGCTATTTCATCCTCGGCAATCACGAATACAAGACAAACGACATTGCCACGGTAACGGCGGACATTCAGCAGGCCGGCATCCCCATCCTCGCCGGCGACTCCGTTTTGATTTCGTCCGGCGGCACCACCGTCGAGCTGTTTGGAATCGACGACGGCTGGGACGGAAAGGACGAACAGCTCCGGCAGATTGCCGATGCGGCGGCCGCCCGCAGCGACGACGTCTATTCCATCATGGCTATCCATGTGCCCAACGATATCGAATCCTATCTGCAATACGGCTTCGACCTCACGCTTTCCGGGCACACGCACGGCGGGCAAATTCGCATTCCCGGCATCCTGAACGGGTTGTATGCGCCCGGGCAGGGCGTCTTCCCCAAGTACGGCGGCGGAATATACGACTTCGGCGATCAAACGCTTATCGTCAGCCGGGGACTTTCGAAAAAACCGTATCTCATCCCGCGTATCTGCAACCCTGCGGAACTCGTCGTTATAACGCTAAAAGGAGTCGGTTGAAATGCAGAGAAGGGCGCCGAGCGCGCCCTTCTCTGACCGTAAAAACTTGTTTATCGCAGCCTATTCGTAAAACGTCGAAATCTCTTCGATCGGCTTGCGTTTTTTCTCACGGAGCTTGTCGCTCTTTGCATAACCGACCGCCAGGATCAGGCGGACGCGTTCGTTTTTCTTCAGGCTGAACATTTCCTTTATTTTCGACTCGTTGTGCCAGCCGATGATGCAGGTGGAAAGCCCCTGCTCGGTCGCCGCATAGCAGAACTGCGAGGCGGAGAACGCCAGATCGATCGGCGCAAAGTCCTGGTCCTTGAACCGCTGGGATACCGAAACCTTCAGACGCGTCGGTTCTTCGAGCACGACTGCAAACGCCGGGCAGGAATCGACAAACTTGTTCATGCCGAGGTCCTGCATCATCGGGCGCAGTTCCTTCACCATCTCCGGGTTCGTCACCACAAGATATTTCCACGGCTGGCTGTTGCAGGCCGACGGCGCCAGCCGCGCAGCCTCCACGCAGCGCTCCAGCTTGTCTTTTTCAACCGGGCGCGTATCGTAATCGCGGCAGCTTTCGCGTTTGTTGATCAGTTCGAAATAGTCACTCATTCCGTTCGTCCTCCTCCGCCTTCTCTATTTTTCGCTTTGTGTCCTCAATCATCAGCGCGCGCAGTTCCCGCAGGTATGGAAACTCTTCCGCGTTGTCCACCGCATAGGTGAGGTTCAGTTCGTATTCGAGCGGAATCCATGTCGAAATGTCGCTCTCGTTATGCTGAATGACGGCTTCCATCTTGTCGAGCGCCTTATACAGCCGCGCTTCTTTCGTTTGCATGGCGTCCATCTCGCCAAACAACGCGTGCAGCGTTCCACGCTGCGGCTCGGGGAGCGTATCGACCAGCGCGCCGACGGCATCGACCTCCGTCGATTCGTTCTCCTCCGTTTTTAAGAAGGAAGGAATGTCGCCCGTGATCGCTTCGCCGAAATCGTGTATCAGGCACATTTTTATCACCTTGTCGCCGTCTATATCGGGAAACTCCGGCAACACCAGCAGCGCCATAACGGCAAGCCGCCAGGAATGCGCCGCGACCGTCTCCGTCACGCCGCCGCAGGTGACGCTGTGCCTGCCGTTCGTTTTCAGGCATTCCAGCGCCGATAAAAAATCCAGTAATTCTCTCTGCTTCATGTGTTCGATCATACCACAAATCGCCCTGCCGGAAAATGCCTGTCGGAAATTTTCATTCAAAAATAAAAACGCTTGACTCTGACGTTACGTTATGGTTTACCATAAGTTGCGGAGGTAAGGGCTGATGAAACATTCCATCGGAGCGTTGAGCAAGCTTTCGGGCGTATCCGTCCGCGCGCTGCACTATTACGACCAAATCGGGCTTCTGCGCCCGAGCGAGGTCGCCGAATCCGGATATCGTTATTACGACGATGGGGCCGTCGAGCGCCTTTGGCAAATCCTTTTTTATCGTGAACTGGGATTCCCGCTGCGCGATATCGGCGCGATACTGTCTTCGCCGGACTTCGACAGGGTGCGCGCGCTGCAGGAACACCGGGCGCTGCTCGTGCAGAAGCGCGACCGGCTGGATGGTCTCATCGGGCTCGTGTCCAATGCATTGAAAGGAGAACAAAAAATGGAATTCAAGCCATTCGGTACGTCGAAAATCGACGAACTGCGCGAGCAGTACGCCGCGGAAGCAAAGGCGCGCTGGGGCGGAAGCGAGGCCTATCGGGAAAGCGCCCGCCGCGAAGCGGACCGGACGGAAACCGAGCGGGACGAAATACAAGAAGAATCCGGCGAAATCTTTCGCTCGTTCGCCGCGCTGGTCGGGACCAGCCCTTCGGACGCACGCGTACAGGAACGCGTGCAGCGCTGGCAGGCGTTCATCACCGAGCACTACTATCCCTGCACGAACGAAATCCTTGCAGGACTCGGCCGGATGTACGTTGCCGACGAACGCTTCAAAAACAATATCGACGCGTTCGGCGCAGGAACCGCAAAGCTTATGAGCGACGCAATCGCCGTTTACTGCAAAAACGCGGACTGACGAATACACGTTTTTGCGATGCGGACGGTCGATTGCAAATTACAAGCAGGGCCACCCGCAATACGGGTGGCCCCAGCCTGTCGAAAAAGTCCAGGGGATTGTTAAGGGTCGCAACCCTTAACCCGTATCTTCCGGCTGCGGCGGTTTAACCGCCGCAACGGATCGCCCGTTTCGGGCGGTTTCCTTGTGCGTTTTGCCGCCCGTGAACCCGAAGGGTGAAAGGCAAAACGCGGTTGGCCCGTCAAAAAACAAGTTTTTTGACGGCCTCAGGCCACCCGCAATACGGGTGGCCCTGCTCGTAACTAAGTCAAACGTTATCGCGGTGCATTTTTCTGCGGAATACGACAACGGCAACGATCAGCACGGCGGCGGCATAGCCGATTACCACCCATAAATGCGGCATGATCTTTGCGTAGTCTCCGGCAACCGCGGCGCGGCCCGCGTCGACCGCATGCGCAAACGGCAGCATGTAAGCAATTTTTTTAAACGCGCCGCCCACGAGGTCGAGATCGAACCATGTGCCGCTGAGCCATGCGCTCAGGTTTGTCAGCAGGGCGCCGCAGATGCCGCCGACCTGCTTGTCATTGAACACGCTGCCGCACAGCAGCCCAATGCCGATAAACAGCAACGCCGCAGGCAGCGACACCAAGACCGCCAGCAGCACGTTCAGCGTCATCTGCATGCCGAGCGCGGCCGCGCACGCATAGCACAGGACCGTCTGGCCAAGCGCCATCGGGATCAGCGGCAGCGTATAGCCGAGGATGAAGTCCTGTGCGCCCAGCGGCGACGCAAACAGCCGCATAAGGAACGACGTCATCCGGTCCTTGCTGATGAGCGTGGCCGAAAACAGCGACAAAAACGAAAGACCGAAAACAGCGATTCCGGGCGTCAGATAATCCAGCTCGAACAATGCCACCGGAATGTTGGCCTGAATCGCGGTCAGCAACAGCAGCAGGACGATCGGGAAGCCCAGACCGAACGCCAGATTCAGCGGGTCGCGCAAAAGCTCCTTTACGTTCCTCTGCGAAAAAGCGTACGTCCTGTTCATGCGATCGCCTCCTGTCGTGTCGCAAGCGCTACAAACGCGTCCTCAAAGGTGCCCGCGCCTGTCTGTTCCATCAGCTCTTCGACCGTTCCCACGGCGACAAGAACGCCGTTGTTCATAACGCCGGCCCGGTCGGACAGCGCTTCCACCTCTTCCAGATAATGCGTCGTCAAAAGGATCGTTACCTTGCCCTTGAGCTTTTTTACAACACCCCAGAGCTCCCGACGCGCAAGAACGTCCAGACCGAGCGTCGGTTCGTCCAGAAACAGGATTTTCGGTTCGCTGATCAGCGCCATGCCGATGCTCAGCCGTCGCTGCATGCCGCCGGAGAGCGTCTTTGCCTTGCTGTTTGTCACGCTTTCCAGCGAAAGCCTCTCTATCATCGTCTGTGCGTTTGCGCGCGCGTCTGCCTTGTTTGCGCCGTAGATGCGCGCCATCAGTTCGAGGTTTTCCAAAACGCTCAGGTTCCTGGCGACCGCCGTCTCCTGTGGAGAAACGCCGTTGTTCGCCTTGACCTTCTGCGGTTCCTTCACGATGCTGTCGCCCAGCAGCAGCGCGTCCCCGCTTGTCGGCAGCGACAACCCGGAGAGCATTTTGATCGTCGTCGTCTTTCCCGCCCCGTTGACGCCAAGCAGTGCAAAGAGCTCGCCCTCGGCAACCGTAAGCGCAAGGTCCCTGACGGCAACCTTGGTTCCAAATCGTTTCGTTAGTTTCAGCGCTTCAATTGCGTTTTTCATATGATCCTCTTACTCGTCTTCTTGTGTGGCCTCACGCTGCACGGCCGTCAGGACATCGTTATAGAATTCCTCATTCTCCGGCGCATCGCTCTTCGATGCACCTTTTTGCCGAAAGATCGCGTCCGAAACCTGCGCCATAAACAAGTCGCTTTTCATGATCGCAATTCCGTTGCCCTCGTCGCCAAGGACGACGAGGCTGTCCCCCGGTTGTATGCCGAACATCTTTCGCGCGTCCTTCGGAATAACGATCTGTCCCTTTTCGCCGACCTTTACGGTCCCGAATATGTGTTTGCCCTTTGGTGGTTTCATGTTTCCTCTTTTCGTATGATTCGTATTACTTTTCATACTTTTCTTTTTTCTCGTTCTTTATACAACATTCTCTTTCGCTTGTCAACCGTATTTTCAAGTTTCATACGCAAAAAAGGCACGGCGCATAGTCTGCGCCGCGCTTTGTCCGAACTATGTTTATGAAAATCAGGCAATCACGTCGAGATGCTCAAGCAGGATTTTCAGTCCGATCAAAATCAGGACGACGCCGCCGAGCAACGTCGCTTTATTCTGATATTTCGCGCCGAAACGCTGCCCGATCACAACGCCGAGAATCGAGAGGACAAACGTCGTAATCCCGATCAGCCCGACCGACGGGAGTACGTCGACCTTCAAGAAAGCAAAGGATATGCCGACTGCAAGGGCGTCGATACTGGTTGCAAAGGAAAGCACCACAAGCTGCTTGTAATCCAGCGCCTCCTCCACCGGGCAGGCGTCCTCTTCCCCGCCTTTCAGCGCGTCGTACACCATTTTCCCGCCGATAAACGCCAGCAGTCCGAACACGATCCAGTGATCCACGCTGGTGATCAGGCTTTCAAACTGTTTCCCAAGCAGCCAGCCGATCAGCGGCATCGCCGCCTGAAAGCCGCCGAAAAACAGTCCTATCGTCACAGCGTTTTTCCAGTTGATCTTGCGCATGTTCAGTCCCTTGCAGGTCGAAACAGCAAAGGCGTCCATGGAGAGCGCAACCGCCGTAAGCAACAGTTCGGTAAATGTCATTGAATCGTGTCTCTTTCCGGTACTATATTGGAAACCGCGCGCGAAACGATTTCAGCGGCGCGCTCCAGAAATTCCTGGTCCTGCGCGCTGAATCGCTCCCGCTTCGGACTGTCGACGTCCAGCACGCCGAACGCTCTCCCAAGCGAATCCCGCAGCACAACGACGATTTCACTGTCGGACGCCGCATCGCAGGCTATGTGCCCCTCAAAGCAGTGCACGTCGCCGACGCACAACGTCTCCCCGCGCGCAAACGCCGTCCCGCACACACCTGCCCCAACCGGAATCCGCGTGCAGGCGGGCTTGCCCTGAAACGGCCCGAGCACAAGCGCGTCGCCGTCCAACAGGTAAAAGCCAGCCCAGTTGACGTCCTCCAGGCAATCGTAAAGGAACGCGCTTGCGTTTGCAAGCGTGGCGACCGTGCCATCGTTTACGTCGAGCAGCTTTTCGAGTTGCGCAAGTTTCAAATGTGATCCCATGCGCCATATTATAATCAAAATAAGTTTCCTTTACAACCATTGTGCGGCATGATACATTATTTTTTAGCGGGGGTATGTCAATGCAGCTGGAAAAACGCAAGCAGTTTATCGTCAATTTTCTTTATTTTGCAATCATTCTCGGCATCACGATCCTTATCACGCGATATGCGCTCGGTGTTTTGATGCCGTTTTTAATTGCGCTGGTCGTCTCTCTTCTGCTCAAGCCGCTCGTTCAGTTCCTGCGTGAAAAGGTGCATCTGCACAAAGGTTTCGCCGGAATATTCGTCGTTTTGCTGTTTTACGCCCTGATCAGCTTTCTGCTCATCATTCTTGGCGTTCAGATTTTTTCCGCCGCCAAGACGTTTTTCATACGGCTGCCGTCGCTTTACACGGATTCGATCGCACCCTGGGTGCAGGATACCCTTGCCTCATTGGAGACGTTTACCGCAAAGCTTGACCCCGAAGTTGCCTCCGCTTACAACGCGCTGGCCGGCAATATGACCACCTCGCTCGGCGAGACGGTGGTCAACGTATCGAAACGCGTTGTCACGGGCGTTACCAATGTCACGCTTAAAACGCCCGGTTTTCTGCTCAAGATGATCATCACGGTGATCGCAACGCTGTTCCTTTCCATCGATTTCCCGCAGATCAAGGCGTTCATCGTCCGGCAGTTGTCCGATAAAAACCGCGACCTTCTGCATAATATCCACGTTCATCTCAGCCGCACGCTCGGCCGGTATACGCGTTCCTACGCGCTGATCATGTTCATCACGTTCGCGGAAATTTCGATCGGGCTGACCATCATCGGCGTCAACAACGCCTTTGCAATCGGGGCGCTGATTGCCGTGTTCGATATCCTTCCCGTCGTCGGCAGCGGCATGGTGCTGCTTCCCTGGACCATTATAGCGCTCATCTCCGGCAATTACGCGCGTGCGATCGGCCTCGGCATCCTGTATGTCGTCGTGATCGTCGTGCGGAACGTCATGGAGCCGAAGATCGTCGGGGACCGCGTCGGCCTGCATCCCATCGTTACGCTGCTCTCCATGGTACTCGGCACGTTCATTTTCGGCGGTATCGGGCTGCTCGGCCTTCCGATCACGCTTGCGTTGGTCCACAGCCTGAATAAGGACGGCGTTATCCACCTCTATAAAAACGATCCCGAACCGGAAAAACCCAGCGGTTCGTCCGGCTCCGGTAAAGGCGGCACAAAAAAGCTCCGCGCGCTGGTGCGCAAAAAAACGGAGCAATAATCGCCTCGCATCGCAAGCGGTGCCGCTATAACAAAACCCGCCGATTCGGTTTTGGCGGGTTTTGTTTTACCTAAACCTCTGCGCCCGGCGGAGCATACCGTTCAATGATTTTTTCCGCCGCCTTCAGCCCGTCGATTGCTGCGGATACGATGCCGCCCGCATACCCGGCGCCTTCGCCGACGGGGTATACGTCCCGGCAGGAAACGCTTTCCATCGACTCGCCACGCAGGATTCGAAGCGGCGCGCTGGTGCGCGTTTCCACGCCGGTCAGCACCGCGTCGCCATAGTCGAAGCCTCTCAACTGCCGCCCGAACGCGGCAATACCGTCGTAAACGCCCTGTGCAACAAACGGCGGAAGCACGTCCCACAGGTTTGCCTTCGCCACGCCGGGCAGATAAGACGGCTTTACGCCGCCAAATTCGCCGGGCGTTTGCTTTTTCAAAAACGCCCCAACACTCGACGCGGGCGCGGCCGCACAGCAACCGCCCGCGCGAAACGCCGCCTGCTCCATCTGCTTTTGGAAACGCAATCCGGCAAACGGCTCGTCCGGCAGGTCGTCGTCGCGCACCTGCACAACGATCGCGGCGTTGGCGTTTTCGCCGTTGCGCGCATAATCGCTCATACCGTTGACGACGACCTCGTCCTTTGCCGACGCGCTTGCAATCACCTTGCCGCCCGGGCACATACAGAACGTATAGACCCCGCGCGTACCGCTCCTTGCCGTAAGGCGGTATTCCGCCGCGCCAAGCCGCGGATGCCCGGCAAACGCGCCATACTGCGCTTCGTCGATCATGCGCTGCGGATGCTCGATTCGAACGCCGACGGCAAACGGTTTCTTCGCCATGGCCAGGCCCGCGTCAAGCAGCATCCGGTACGTATCCCGCGCGCCCTGCCCGATCGCAAGCACCAGCGCGGCGCACGGAACGCGCTCCGTTCGGTCTCCGCACGCCAGCTCCGCGGAGGCAACGCGGCCGCCTTTCAGTTCAAGCCCGGTCAGGCGCGTTTGAAAGCGGACTTCGCCGCCGATCGCCTCGATCTCCCGCCGCATCGCGGAGACGACGCCACGCAGCCGGTCCGTACCGATATGCGGCTTTGCCGCAACGGCAATCTCGTCCGGCGCCCCGAACCGCACGAACGTATCCAGCACGGCGCCCGTACGCGCATCCTTGCCGCGAGACGTCAGTTTTCCGTCGGAAAACGTTCCTGCGCCGCCTTCGCCGAACATCACGTTGGACGTTTCGTCCAGCTCGCCGTTCAGCCAGTAACGCGCGACCTTTTCCGTCCGGCGTTCGACCGGTTCGCCCCGTTCGACAACAAGCGGGCGATAACCGTACTGCGCCAGCAAGTGCGCCGCAAACAGCCCGGCCGGGCCGAGCCCGGCTACGACGACGCGCCCGGTCTGCGGCAGCGTTCCCGGCTTCAAGGGCTCGGGTCGTTTGTCTTCGAATGCTTCAATTCGCCTGTCGCCCTTATTCAGGAGGCGTTTTGCCGCCGAATCTTCAACGTCGGCCACGACATGAAGCAGGAAATGCACCTGCTGTTTCCTTCTTGCGTCCAGCGACCGCCGCAAAATCCGGACGCCGTGCACCGCCGAACGGTCGATGCCGCACTGCGCCGCCACGAGCCTGCTCAGCTCTCCGTCGTCCTCATCCGGCGATTGCACCACGTTTTGTATCACAAGACGCATTTTCCGTCATTCTCCCCGTTCAAAATAACGGCGGAGCCTGTTTCGCTCCGCCTTTTTGTCTCGTTCCGTTTTACCGCCTGCTAAGGCTGATCGATCGTGACCGTAACCTCGTCGACCGACAGCGTGGTCGTCAGTTCCACCGTCGTCTCCTCGTCTCGCACCTGTGCGTAAAGCGGGAGCTTGTAAACGCCCGGCGTAAGTCCCGTCACGTCCACCTGAACGGTAATGTCGCTGCGCATGAGCACGCTCACAAGGCTGTAACGCCCTTCGACGGTCAGATCGACCGTTGTGACGTCGAGGGAAACCTCCGATTTGGCGGGTTGTCCGACCACCTTGATTTCAAGCTGTTCAAACGTCTGGCTGGTTTCGATTTCGCGGACTTCGATGAGCACGGAAACCGTCTCGTCGTCCAAAAGCCGAACGCCGTCCGGAATGATCAAATCGCTTTCCACCGTGGTCGTGGTGTTCATGCCGTTGACCGCAATCGGCGTAAGCTGAATGCTGTCGATTTCGTCAAGTGCCGACTTGTCGCCGACCAGCCGCACGGTCGACGGGGTCGCGACGGCGCTGACGATCTCATGGTTCGCGGCGAGGTTATCAGTGCCGACCAGCGAGCCGGTCACGTCGACCGACACGTTTTTCAGCGAATAGATCGGCAATCGTACCGTCGAAGACGGCAGCGTGCCGACGATGATGTCGGACGACACGACCTGATTGTCCTTATCGTAGAACGTAACGTCGAACGTGCTGTAGATCGTCGACGTCTTGTCCGTCAGATCGACCACGCACTCCGCGTGCGTAATCGTGGAAATATCCGTCTTCGGGCCGGTGATGTCCAGCCGGGACGTAGCGGTGATCGCGTCCATATCCGCCCAGTAACCATCCGGGAGCTCGCCGGTGAACGACGTCGTGACCGGAATGGTCTTTGTTACCAGCGTGTCGATTTCGACCGTCACCGTGGAAGGCGATACGGACTGCACCACGCCGAGGGACGAGCTGACCGTCGCCTGGATCGGGATTTCATATTCCCGGGCTTCGCTGATGTTTTTCAGGCTGATCGTCGCACTGATGGACCGCGCGCTGATATACGCGTAGTTCGTGATCTGCGCGCTTACGGTAACGGAAACGTCCTGCAGTATCTCTTCCCTGTTGCCGCGCACGCAGAAGCCCTGCGCAATCAGTTCGGCCTCGCCGTCGAAGCTCGTCGTAACCTCGGGCACAATTTTCGTGCGTACCGGTTTCTGGTCGGTCAGCACATATCCCCAGAGGAGCACGGCAAAGACCAGCGCAATGATTTTCAGCGCAAGATTCTTGGTAAAAAAGCTTTTCAGTCCCGCAAGGATCGCGGCCTTGTTGAATTTAGGAATTTTCATGCGATCCCTCCGTCGGTTTGCGTTTTATCCAGCTGAACGCGCTTGACGCGCCGGGTTGTAAAAACAGGCTTTCCAGCGTGTTATGCAGCGCCTTGGAGTCGATATAGCGTACGAGCTTGCCATCCCGCGCAATCGAAATCGCGCCCGTTTCCTCCGAGACGATAATCGTTACGCTGTCCGAAACCGAAGAAACGCCGAGCGCCGCGCGGTGCCGGGTGCCAAGCTCGCGGGAAACGGAAAGGTCGTCCGACAGCGGAAGAAAGCATCCCGCGGCAATCAGCGTCGCCCCGCGCACGATCACGGCGCCGTCGTGCAGCGGCGTATTCGGCTCAAAAATATTTTCGACCAAAGCGCCGGAAAGAATGCCGTCGATGCGCGTCCCGGTTGCAATGATGTCGCCGAGGCCGGTCTTTTGTTCAAACACGATCAGCGCGCCCACGCGCCTGTGGGACAGCGAAAGGATGGTCACGTGCATGTCGTGCACCAGCGCGTTGCTTTTCATCGTAGACGCGTCGAACCAGCCCTTGCCGAGCCGCTTGCCGCTGCGGCCCAGTTTCTCCAGAACGCGGCGGATCTCCGGCTGGAAGAGGATGAAGATCACGATGATGATCGAGCCGGACGTTAAAATGGAGTCCAGCAGCCAGCTCAGCGTCGTCAGCGAGAGCAGTTGGCTGACGATGGAGCACAAAAACAGCAACCCGATCCCCTTCAGCACCTCGTATGCACGGGTTTCCTTCGTCCACACGATGAGTTTGTAAATCAGGATTGCGATGATAACGATATCCAGTAAATCAAGAACGGAGATCTGCGAAAAGCCGCTTGCAAGCGCTCTTGTAATGGTGTTGTATGACAAACTTTCGGATCTCCTTTCGCTGTTGTCGCGCCGTATGCTCCAGCCTGAAAACGGTATATGCAAAGCAAACGCATAAACCCGCGTCCGTTGCGAACGCCTATTCGTCGATCACGTGGTCGGCAATGTCGGTTTCATACGCAATAACTTTTTCGTTTAATGTGCCGCCGGTCAATTTACCGGACTCTTCGTACGCCTTGACGGCGAGATCGGACAGCTCGCGCTGTTTGCGCCGCCCTTCGTCATCCAAAACCGGTTCCTCAATCGGCAGGCCGTCCAATTTTCGTACTTTTGTCTTCATAAAAATCTTCTCCTGCCTATCGTTGTTATTATAGCATATACCAATCTGGTTACAGCAGTCAAAATTTGAATTTTTCGTAGCAACTTTACGTTTTTTGCCGCCCTTGCTCGTCCGCAGCCGGCGCGTTGCGTCCGCGCTGTGCACAGGCTGCAAAAAACTGCCGGTAAACGCGCCAAATGCGGCAAAATCGCGGACTTTTTGCGTGAAAACATGCAATTCGCTTCATCATCCGAGCGATGCGTGGTAAAATAATAGTGTTGGGGATTTTTCTGTTCGGTGTTTTTACAGCCTATTGGAATCGTACTTTTCATTTCATCAGGGAGGACAGATCGGATGCTTTTGTACCATGGTTCTTCCATCGGCAACCTGCAGACGCTGCAACCGTTTATCGCCGATCACGGCAAGCCGTACGTTTATTTTTCCACAAATGAAACAGCCGCATGTTTTCACGCCGTCAATATAGTCGAACGCCCGTATTACTGGTATCCTTACGGGTACGACCCCGGCGGAAAGATCGTCTACACGGAGCTGTATCCCGGCGCGTTCGAAGAGGCATACGCCGGCAAACGCGGTTACCTCTACACCTGCGACCTTCCCGAGGAAACGCTCCTGCGTTTTCCCTCCAACCCAAACGCGCGCCTCTCGGCGGCGGCCGTCCCGGTGGCGCAAGCGGAAGAAATCGAGGACCTGTTCGAATGGTTCCTTTCGCGCGAACGCGAGGGTAAGCTGATCGTCCAGCGTTACGATTCGCTTACGCCGGAAGTGCAGTCGTGCTGGTACGGCAAGGTGCTCGAAGACCTCCGCGAAGCCGGCGGCGGGAATCGTGCGGACGCGTTTTCCGTGTTCGTCCGCAAAAAGATGCCCTCCGTCTGGGCGCGTTTCGAAGCTGAAACGAAATCATTATAACACAAACGCCGTTTCAAAGCGCCGCCAAATGGCGGCGCTTAGCCTGTCAAAAAAGTCCAAGGGATTGTTAAGGGTCGCAACCCTTATCCGGCTGCGGCGGTTCATCCGCTGCAACGGATCGCCCGTTTCGGGCGGTTTCCTTGTGCGTTTTGCCGCCCGTGAACCCGAAGGGTGAAAGGCAAAACGCGGTTGGCCCGTCAAAAAACAAGTTTTTTGACGGCCTCAGCGCCGCCAAATGGCGGCGCTTTCGTTGTCTTCAATCAGTAATTGCTTACAACCGGCGTCCAGTACTGCCCGCCGTACAGGTCGGTGATGCGATAACACATCTGCCAGTCGACCCCGTCGCCAAGCGGCGCATTGCCGATCACCCAGTCCCCGGTGGCCGTCATCTGTTCGCCGAGATAATAGGTGTCCGAATACGTGCCGTCGTAATTGTAATAATCGCACAAAAAGTCGATCGTATCGCCCGCCTTGATTTCGACGAGGCCTTTCATAATCGCGTCGGTCGCCGCCTCGTAATCGGCCTGCGCGCCCGCGACATAACCGTATGGATCGTCGCTCGTAAACACGAGGATGACGTTCACCCGCTCGCCGTTGAGCATCGCGGGGACGCGCCCGACGATGGTGTACGCCGCGTCGACCTGGTCCACGCTCACAAGGTAATACGCAACGGTCTGTCCGTTGAGCGACAGCCACGTGCCGTCGTAGTCCATGACAAGGTCGTTGTCCTCGTCGTACTCGGCAACGTTATCCAACCCGAGGTCGATGTACCCTTCCCCGTCGTCGACATACACGTTTTGCTCCAGCGTGACCACCGCGCTCCACTGCTGCTCGCTCATGACAAGCGTCGGCGTATCGCCCTTGTAGGTGATCATCAGGTTGGAGAATCCTGCGTTTGTCGACTGGTAAACGTCCGCAAATCCGCGCACGAGCGATTCGTCCACCCAGCTTGAATCCTTATCCCCGGTAACGACGCTGCGGTTGCTCAAAAACAAATCGAGCAGTTCCGTCACCGTCTCCGTCGTACCGCTTGCGGTATCCTCGCTCGACGCAGTACCGCCAAGCAGCGTACCGAGCAAGCTGCCGCTGTTATCGCCAAGGAGCGTTCCAAGCGCGCTCTGGCTCGAACCGCTCGTCACCTGCCCGCCCGCGGCGACGGACGCGAAGCTCCGGATGCACTTCGAGTAGCTTTCGTCCATCCCGATCGCGTCGTAGGTCTTGATTGCCGTGCTGACCTTACTCATCGACTGATACGGGAAATAGATCGAAACGCCGTTTGCATGCGAAATGCTCGTGGAGTTCCGGTTGTATTTCACGCAGCTCCGCAGCGCTTCGGCCAGCGCGTCCGATTCGCTCGTGCCGAGGTTCTCGGCAAAGTGGATCAGATCGATCTGGTTGATCTTCGTGCTCGTCGAAAAGTCGCGCGCGCTGCTTCGCGCACTCGCCACCTCGGAATACGCGTCGCTTTCGATCAGCTCGCTCGTCGACGTTGCAAACGAGGCAAACGCCGCCGGCACCGTGCCGGACAGTTCGGCCAGGTCGATCAGCGAAAGCGTCGTCTGGCTCGACGACCCGCTGTACTTCACAAAATCGTCGATGATCGTCTTGCCGACGTCAAGCGTGGACAAGGACGGGTCGGCGGACAATTCGGAAAGCCAGTTGGTATAGTACCAGCCGGTGCCCGGTTCCGTCGCCTCGGACGCGACGAGGTAGTCCGCATACTGCTCGGTTACCAGTGCGGTCTCCATGGTCGCCATGAGGCAAGCGTCGAAACCGATAAAGTCGAACGTGCAGCCGCCGTCTTTCAGCGCCTCGTCGATCTCGTCCAGACTCATCGAACCGTTCGGGTACAGTTCGTCATACCCGTATCCCGTCAGCGAGCCGCCGCCGTGGTCCCAAAGGATGAGCATGTAGCGGTCCGCCGGAAAATTCGACTTGCAGTATTGAATGAAATCGGACAGCGTGTCCGGCTCCACCATCGAACGTTTCCCGACGTCGTCGTCGAGCGTCTGCAGCCCGCCCTGCTTCACACGGAAGCGCTGGTTCGTGCCGCTCTTGACGACGCTGTTCTGCCAGTAGGACGAACCGCCGGTCTCGACGATCACACGGACGCTGTCGCTCAGCGACGCGCTCGCCATCTCTTCGAGGTCCGCCGTGGCCATGCCACTTCCGGACTCAAGGTCCGCGCCGCAGATATAGATCATAACGGTCACGGTTTCCGCGTCGTCCGTATTCACGTATTTTCCGCGCGCGGCGGAATCCACCGTCCGGTCCGGCTCGTGCGCGGCATACACCGCGTCTGTGCCTGAAACCGCGCTGATCTGGCCGCTGCTCGCGCTATAGGAACCCAGCAGGGATTCCAGCGTCGAACTTTCCGTGGCGGACGTATCCGTATCGTCCGTGCCCGACAGGCCGGAGTCGCTTGTGGAATACCCGGTCAGGTCGCCGACCAGATCGCCGACCGACGTGCCGGAACAGTAGTTGAGCAGCAGCACCACGCCGACGACGATCAGCGCAAGGATCAGAATCCGCCCAAGGCATCCGCGCTTGTTCGAACCGTTGCTGCCAGCACTGCCGATGAGCAGCGCGAGCAGGACCGCCAGAAGGCCGCCGCCGGACGAGCCGCGCGTTCCCCCGGACGAGCCGCCGGAAGACGAACCGCCCCGCGGCCCTCCGCCGACGCTCCCCGTGCCAAGTCCGCTTCCGCGGCGGCTGGCATTGCCGCCGCCGCTTACGGTACGTTTTGTTCTGCCACCCGGTCGGTTTGATGAACTCATATTATGTCGTCCCCCACAAACATTTTAAGTTTCGGCCTGTCTCAGGCCGTTTATCAGCCGGGATGCATGCGGAAATCCGCAAGCCCCGCGTCGGTTATGGTATGCTCGGCGCCAAAGCCGTCGTTCAGCTTGCCGTCGAAACCTTCCTTATCCAAATAGGGCGAATAGGTGTATACGCCAATCGTGTCGGCCTGCGTATCAAACCGCAGCATCCGCATAAAGCCGGTCCCGTCTTTCGACTCCTCCTGCATGTTGAACAGCATCTGGCTGACCGTGCGGTCCGGCGCGCCGTCCCCGTCGTCGTCGATCGCCTCCGGCAAATAGGCGACCCCGTGGATATGCCCGCAAAGCACGAGCCGGATATTGGGCGACTGCTCGACAACGCCGCTGAAAAGGCGTTTCCCGACGGACGAATATCCGGTCTTGGCCAGATAGCTGTGCAGGCACAGGATCGCATAATGGTCGCTGTACTGCGCGCAGACCGCGTTGACCCAGTCCTGCGATTCGATTTCAAACCCGTAGGAAACGGAAATCACAAGAAAACGCACGTCCGCCGCCTCAAACGTCATATAATAGACGAACCCGTCGTACAGGGAGTTGGCTTCCTTTACGTCCGTATCCGGACGATTCCACAGATACGGCGTAAAGTCGTTTCCGTACGCCGCATGGTCGTGGTTGCCCGCGACGGTAACCACCATCATGTCGTCCGGCAGGAGCGAAAACGCCTCGTTCATATTGTCGATCTGGTACTGATAGTCGATGCTGCGTATAATATCGCCCGTGTGGATCAGCATGAGCGTGTTGCGCTCTTTTTCAGTGTCCGCAACCCACCGCGTCATATCGCAGAAGACTTCATTATGGTTCGCGGCGTATTCCTGGGTGTCCGTCATCCATGCCACGGAAAACGGCGTCGGTTCCGGTTCCTCCGTCGGCGTTGGCGCCTGCGTCGGCGTAATCGCGGCGGTCTGCACCGGCGTTGGATCGGGCGTCGCTTCCTGCGGCGGCGTCGGCAGGTCGGCCGCCATGGTTACGCATGCGCCTGTAAAAAGCGACAGAACCAGGGAAATTGCGATGCAAACGATGATTACAGGTCGGTTTCGTGCCATAACTGTCTGCTCTTGCCCTTCCGACGATCAACTTTTCCATTGTCGGGATCGCCTGTCCGATTGGCAATATCTTACCATTGCATTGCTTCCGCGTCCAGTTGTATGCGCCATGAAATCGTGCTAAAATGACGTATGTTGAGAAAAAACCCCTTCAGTCGAACTTGCGTTTTGCTTTTGGCGCTGTTTGCCGCCGTCTGTTTCGGCTGCGCCCCAAAAGCGGACGAAACCGTCGTTTCCACCGATTCGCCGGAGCCAATCGTCATTTCTGCGCCGACCCCGTCGCCGACCGTTGAACCGACGGCGACGCCGGAGCCCGAACCGCAGCTGAAATATATCTTTTTGTTCATCGGCGACGGCATGAGCACGCCGCAGATCCAAGCCGCAAGCGACGCGCTTGCCGCCGTCGGCCGCGAACCTCTTTCATTCGTCGATTTCCCGGTGTGCGGCTATGCGCACACAAACGACGTCGAAGGGGACGTGACGGATTCCGCCGCCGCAGCAACGGCCATCTCCTGCGGGCAGAAGACCGAAAGCGGCTATCTCGGGCTGGATGCGGACGGAACCCGGCTGACGAATTTTGCGGAGGTCTTTCGCGACGAAGGCCGAAAGATCGGCATCCTGACCACCGTTTCGCTCGACCACGCGACGCCCGCCGGATTTTATGCGCACGTGGACTCGCGCAGGAGTTATGCGCTCATCGCGGACGACCTCTTTGCCAGCGGTTTCGACTTTTTTGCCGGCGGCGGGTTCCATGACACGCCGGACGCGGACGAGCTTGCGCTGGAAAACGGATATACGCTCGTACATTCTCCGGACGACGCCGCGGCCGATACCGACGCGCGGCTGATCGTTTCGTCCGATTTGATCTTCGGCGATTACGGCGTTTTGCCCGCCATCGACGGCGGCGAGCGCACCGGCTGGCTGGCGAACTGCACCTCGCTCGCCATCGACAGCCTGACGCAGCAAAACGGATTTTTCATGATGGTCGAGGGCGGCCGCATCGATTATTTCTGCCATTACAACGACGCGGCTTCGTTCGTTGCCGAGTTGCTCGACTTCGATCAGGCCGTCGCGGCGGGAATCGCTTTTTACGAAGCGCATCCCTATGAAACGCTGATCCTTGTGACCGGCGATCACGAGACCGGCAGCATTTCCTTTACGGACGGCGACCGCTCCGCGCTGCTGAAGCAGACGATTTCCAGCGACGAATGCGACGATACGCTCGTTGCCGAATGCATTTCCCTTCAAACGCCCTTTGAAGAGGCGCTGCCGCTGTTTGCCGAGGCGTTCGGACTCGACGCGCTGACCGACGACGAAACGGCCTATCTCAAAACGGCCTACCGTCACACGCTGAAAGGAGACCTTTCGAGCAGCGAATCCCGCGCGAAGTACGGCGTTTACGAGCCGATCACCTGTGCCTGCAAAAACCTTGTCGCGCAGCGCGCCGGGCTGATTTTCGGTTCCGGCTCGCACAGCGCACTGGACGTTCCGGTGTTCGCGCTCGGAGTCGGGCAGGAGTACTTCACCGGGGAATACGAAAACACATATATCCACGACGGCATCCTGCTTGCGGCCGAGGCGTACCCGGTCGGCTGACCCGCCGCATTGACCGGTTCGATCAAGCGCGCACGCTTTTTTGAAATGAAAACTGAAACCACAGAACGGAGAACACAGAACAAGATGAAACTGACCTTTATTGGCGCCGACCACGAAGTAACGGGAAGCTGCAGTTATCTGGAAACCTGCGGAAAACGCATTTTAGTCGACTATGGAATGGAGCAGGGCAAGAACTTTTATGTGAATGTCGATCTGCCGGTTTCGCCTTCCGAAATCGACGCGGTCCTTTTGACGCACGCGCACATCGACCACTCCGGCCTGCTGCCGCTGCTGTATAAAAACGGATTCACCGGAGAAATCCACGCGACCAAGGCGACATGCAACCTCTGCGACATCATGCTGCGCGACAGTGCGCATATTCAGGAATTTGAAGCGGAATGGCGCAACCGCAAGGGCAAACGCAGCGGCGACGACCCGTTCGTTCCGGTCTATACCATGAAGGATGCGGAAGGCGTTCTCAAACAGTTCGTTCCGCACCGTTACAGCGAACGCTTTACGCTTTTCGACGGCGTCGACGTAAGATTTACGGACGCGGGCCACCTGCTCGGTTCGTCCTCCATCGAAATCTGGATGACGGAGGACGGCGAAGCGCGCAAGATGGTGTTCTCCGGCGACCTCGGAAACGTCAACCAGCCTTTGATCCGCGATCCTTCCATGATCGACGAGGCTGACTACTTCATGATCGAGTCCACCTATGGCGACCGCGTCCACGAAGCGCCGCCGGACTATGCAAAGGCGCTGGCCGAAGTGCTCCAGCGCACGTTCGACCGCGGCGGCAGCGTCATCGTCCCGTCGTTCGCCGTCGGGCGCACGCAGGAGATGCTGTACTTCATCCGTCGCATCAAAACCGAAGGCCTCGTCCACGGGCACGACGGCTTTCCCGTCTTCGTCGACAGCCCGCTTGCAAACGCGGCCACGCGCGTCTACATCGAAAACGAAGAGTTCTGCTATGACGAGGAAGCGAAGTCCTTTGTGGACGCCGGAATCAACCCGCTCGCGTTCGACGGGCTCGTGATATCGGAAACCAGCGAGGATTCCAAGGCGATCAACTTCGATAATCGCAGTAAGGTCATCCTTTCCGCCAGCGGCATGTGTACGGCCGGGCGCATCAAGCACCACCTCAAGCACGGGCTCTGGAATGCGAACAACACGATCCTTTTCGTCGGGTTCCAGGCCAACGGCACGCTGGGCCGCGCGCTGATCGAAGGCGCGCAGAAGGTCAAGCTCTTCGGCGAGACCATCCGCGTCAACGCCGAGATCAAGCAACTCCCCGGCATCAGCGGGCACGGCGACGCCAACCTGCTCATCAAGTGGGCCACGCATTTTTCGCCGAAGCCGCGCCGCGTGTTCGTCAACCATGGCGAAAGCGCCGTTTGCGACCTGTTCACCGAGCGGCTGAAAAACGAATTCAGCCTCCCTGCGACGTCGCCGTACAGCGGTTCGGTCTACGACCTGGTCGCCAACGAATACGTCGTCGAAAAGCAGCCGGTCGAAATCCGTAAAGGCGAAAAGCCCGCCGAAGCGGAACAGGCTTCTCCGTATACCAAGCTGCTCAACGCGCTGGCGCGGCTCACAAAGCTCATCAAAAGCGGAAATGGACGCAGCAACCGCGAAGTTCGCAGCGTTACGAGCCAGCTGGAAGCCATCAGCGACGAATGGGAGCGCGAATAGTATTTTCCCCCATCAAAAAGACCCGCCGCGGCGGGTCTTTTTGACTTGCATCCGTTCAATTTAGCTGCAGCAATTTGCGTTCGCCGCTTTTCACGAGCGAATGCCACATCCACAGCGCCAGCATAAGCATGACGATCACGGTGCCCGGCTGTACCCAAGGGCTTTGCGTCAATCCGGCGATTACGGCAGGAACGGCACCCGCGCCCATGCCGGCGAATACGCAGACCATCACGGACGCGCTTTGCTTGACGACCTCCGCCTCGCCCTGCCAGTCCAGCTTCGGCATACGGATGTTGAGCCAAAGCCCGAACACGCCGAACGCCACCGCATAGCTCAGCGGAACGACGTACATCCAGAACCACTCCATCGCGTCCGCGCCCGTTCCGGCGGCGACCATCGTGCAACCGATAAAAATGGCGGGGACCGCAAGCGCAAGGCTGACCATCAGTTTTCCCGTCAGCCAGTCGCGCGCGGACACGGGCATGCTCTTGACGATCCAGAGCGTTTTCCCTTCCATGGAGATCGCGCTTGCCGTCGTAGCCCCCATGGAGACGATCCATCCGAGCACGAACGGGATCACCGAGCGTGCGGCGCTCAGCTCCGGTATGCTGAACGCTTCGGCGATCAGTCCCGGCCTGACCAGGCAGAATACGCCCGCCGCGAGCAGCATGACATACCCGAACGCAGTGTTGACGACATACAGGCTGGAGCTGAAATAGCGTTTCAGTTCGTTGCGGAACAGCGCCCTGACCTTTCCGGAGCGCACCTGCGCCCGCATGACGAACGTTCCGCCGGTCGGCGTGCTCTTGATTCTGGAGTTGATCGCGACGAAATTCTTGCCGATGAACAACAATAGCAGCGAAATCGATGCTGCAAACAGCATGAACATGCCGATTACGCCGAAAACCGAACCGTTCGTCAGAGCGCTCTGGAACCACGCGGCGGGCGGATATGCCCGCTCGACAAGCGCCTGCATGGCGTTTGCGCTTCCCTGAATGCTCGACGGATCGGTGATGGACGTATTCATACGGAACGAGAAGAACATGATCGCGAGCACCAGCGCCATCTGGCCAAGGATGTTCACGATGTTGCGCTTCTTCATTTTTGCAGTCGCAACCGTCAGGACCGTGCCGAGCATGGCGCCGATGATGGTCGGCAGCGCCGGGATCAGCAGCGTCATCAGTATAAACAGCGGGTAGTACCACCATTCGGGATGCGCCATCCCCGCATAGATCACGCCCGCGGGGATTAGCAGCAGCGCCGCATAGATGAAGTTATAAGCATACATGCTGGTAACGCGGCTCGCGGCAACGGTGCGGACGCCGACCGGCCAGCTCATGACAATGTCGTAATCCCCGAAGCCGAACAGCACGCCCTTCGTTTCAAACACGGAGAACATGAAAATCAGCATCGTGGTTGCAAAGGCCATCATGCCCAAAAGCGTCGGCAGCATGCCGATCTGCGCAAACGCGCTCGCCAGCGTCAGGCTGTAAAAGACGGAAACGTACCCGAGCGCAAGCACCATTGCAAGCAGGCCGTATACGCTGCGCTTCGCCTGCTTTTTGTCCGGCGAATTCTTCATGTGCAGAATTTTATTGATGCCGAACAGCGAGCTGAGCTGCAGCTTTGACAAAACCCAGTATTCACGCATGGTCGGTCAGCTCCAAAAACAGGGTTTCAAGCGACTCGTCGCCCTTTACGGTATCCATGTCGCCAGCGGCGATCAGTTTGCCCTGCTTGATGATGGCGATCTTGTTGCAGAGCTTCTCCGCCACCTCCAGCACGTGCGTCGAGAAGAAGATCGCGCTGCCCCGCTCGCAAAGCTCCTTCATAAACTCCTTGAGCGTGTGGGACGCCTTCGGGTCGAGGCCGACGAACGGCTCGTCCAGCAGCAGCAATTTCGGCGCGTGGATGAGCGCCGAAATAACGGCGATCTTCTGCTTCATGCCGTGCGAACACGAACCGATCAGGTCGTTGAGGCGCGGCGTCATCTCGAACGCGTCGGCGTAGCGCTTGATGCGCGCGTCGCGATCGGCTCCGCTCACGCCGTAGATATCCGCCACAAAGTTCAGATACTGAATACCGGTCAGATGTTCGTAGAGGTCGGGATTGTCCGGAATATACGCCATATCCTTTTTGCAGCCGATCGGATCGTCCGTTATGCTCCGTCCGTTGATGCGGATGCTCCCGCTGTCGAACGAGAGGATTCCGGCGATTGCGCGCAGCGTCGTGGTCTTGCCCGCACCGTTATGCCCTATGAATCCGTAGATATCGCCGGGACAAACATGGATGGACAGGTCGTCCACAGCCTTTACGTCTCCGCCGTACGATTTGACCAGATGTTCGATCGTGAGCATGTTGTTCTCCTTGCATTCCCCCGCGCCGCAGGCAGGGTATCAGCCGTGCGGCGTTGTATTTTCCGACATTATAGCATAGAAACGGGTATTATTTGAACGAACATTATTGTACTTTTACACGCCTCCCGCGCAGAATTGACAGAAGCCCCCTCTTTGCATAAAATGAGTTGTAACGATTACCGTAAAGAAATTGATCGGAGAAAAACGTTTTATTATGAAGGACGGATTTATAAAAGTCGCGGCCGGCACGCCTTCCATACAGGTCGCCAACTGCGAACACAATGCGGACGCGATCATCGCGATGATCCGGCGGGCCGACGCGGACGGCGTCAAAGTGCTTGTCCTGCCGGAGCTCACCGTCGCGGGCTATACCTGCGGCGATCTGATCCTGAGTTCCGCGCTTACTGACGCCGCGCTGCGCGCGCTGGAACGCATCACCGCTTCGACCGCGGGCAGCGACATGCTCGTCGCCGTCGGCGTTCCGATCGTGTACGGCCATCTTTTGTATAACTGCGCGGCGATGCTCCAGAACGGCCGCGTGCTGGGGGTCGTCCCCAAAACGCACCTGACCAACTACAGCGAATTTTACGAAAAGCGCACTTATACGCCCGCGATGGAGACCATGGAAGAGCTGGAGCTGTTCGGACAGACGGTCCCGTTCGGCACGAAAATGATCTTCTGCTGTAAAGAGATGCCGAAGCTTGCCGTCGGCATCGAAATCTGCGAGGACCTCTGGGCCGCGGAACCGCCGTCCACGCGTCTTGCCGACTGCGGAGCCAGCATCATCTGCAACCTCAGCGCCAGCGACGAGGCCGTCAACAAAAACGCGTACCGCCGCATGCTGGTGCAGTCGCAAAGCGCGCGCACCAACTCCGCATACGTCTTCTGCAGCGCCGGGGACGGCGAAAGCACGACGGACGTGGTCTTTTCGGCGCACGACATGGTCTGCGAAAACGGCGTGTTCCTTGCCGAGGCAAAGCCGTTTACCACCGGTTACTGCTCGTCGGAGGTGGATATCGAGTTCCTCTCGCGCGAGCGCCGCCGCTTTGCAAGAAAGCTCTTTTCCAACGCGGGAATCCTCCGCGTTCCGTTCTCCATGAAGATCGAACCGACCAAACTGACGCGCACCGTCTGGAAAACGCCGTTCGTCCCGGACGACGCAGCGCTCTGCGCGGAGCGCTTTGAGCAGATCCTCACCATACAGAGCAACGGATTGCGGCAGCGCGTCAAGCATATCAATGCAAAAAAACTCATCGTAGGGATTTCCGGCGGCGTGGATTCCACGCTCGCGCTGATCATCTGCAAACGGGCGCTCGAACTGCTGGGCCGCCCGGCAGAAGATATCCTTGCGGTGACCATGCCCTGCTTCGGCACGTCCAAGCGGACGCGCGGCAACGCGGAGATCCTCTGCGAAGCGCTCGGCGTGCCGCTGACCACCATCAACATCGGCGACAGTGTGAAGCAGCACCTGTCCGACATCGGGCATTCGCCGGACGTCCACGACGCGGCCTACGAAAACGCGCAGGCGCGCGAACGCACGCAGGTGCTCATGGACCTTGCCAACATGCACGGCGGCATGGTCGTCGGCACGGGCGATTTAAGCGAGCTTGCGCTGGGGTTCGCAACCTATAACGGCGACCACATGTCCATGTACGGCGTGAACGCGGACGTGCCAAAAACTGCAATCCGCGCCATACTCCGCTACATCGCCGGGCAATCCGAACCCATGCTGCGCGACGTCCTGATCGATATCGTCGCCACGCCGGTCAGCCCGGAGCTTTTGCCGACCAAGGACGGCGAAATCTCCCAGGTGACCGAGGATTTGATCGGGCCGTACGAACTGCACGATTTCTTCCTCTACCATCTGCTCCGCCGCGGCGCGAGCAAGGCAAAAATCCTTCGTCTCGCGCACTATGCTTTCGGGGGCGATTACAGCGAGGACACCATATCGCGTTGGTACGCGCTGTTCATCCGCCGCTTCTTCTCGCAGCAGTTCAAGCGCTCCTGCCTGCCGGACGGTCCGCGCATCGGCAACGTTGCGCTGTCTCCGCGCGGGGACTGGCGCATGCCGAGCGACGCGCAGCCCCACGCGTTCAACTGACCGTCCCGCCGCCTGCATCGAGGTAAAACACCACTCGCATTTGGCACATTCACGCAATTTACTTGCAGGAATGTGCCTTTTTCGATAGCAAGCGAAAACGCATCCGCAAATAATGTCAAATTCTATTGACATTTCATCAATCTGTGCTACAATCTGAAATGTCAAAAGCATTAGACATTTTATAACAATATTTTACTTCAGGAGGCTTCCATTATGAAAGGATTTTTAGGTTTTCACAAATCTGACGAGCTGGAAATGGCCGTTACGGTCAATGCGGTCAGATGGGCCTGGGCGTATACCGTTACTTTTCTGTTGGTCTGGTGTATCGCCGCGTATATAACGACGCACGATTTTCCGTCTTTGCCCTTTTTCCTGCTGGTTTCACAAAACATCATCTTTTTAGCGGCGCAGCGGATTTATGCCAAAAAGATGGGATTGTCCGCAAAAACCGACAATGAAAATCAATAATCATGAGAAATAATATCCGCACGCTTCGAAAGCAAGCCGGTCTGCGGCAGGAAGACGTTGCAAAGCTGGTCAATGTAACGCGGCAAACGATCAACGCCATCGAAAACGACCAGTACAACCCCACCCTTGTCCTTGCGATGAAACTGGCGCGGCTTCTGAAAACGCCGGTGGAGGACCTGTTTATCTTGGACGACGAATGAAGCGCCGGCCCGAAACCCTTCGCTCACGTCACCCCATCAGCAGGTACAGCAGCGCAACGATAACGCCGAGCCCGAAAAGCAGGAGTTCGTAAGCGATCATCTGCCGGATTGGATTGACGCGAAAATACTTTTTCGAATACAGCGCAAAATGGTCGTCCTGCCCGAAGTGCGTGCGTTTCTGCGTGCCGAAATTCAGCACGTATTCGCTCATGACGACGAGCCATTCCGGCAGCGAATATAAAAACCGGAGGACCAGCGTTCCAAGGAAGATGAAAAACCGGAACGCGGGCCGGTACGCATGCTTTTCAAGCGTCACCGTATGCGCAATTTCATGGAAGAAACCCTGCCGGTTCGTCATCAGCCACCAGCCGATCGCAACATAGATCGCCGCGCCGATAATAGCGGAAACCATGGCGTTTTTTAAAAGCTCCGGCGTGAAAAACGCCAGGGAAACCGCGCTTCCGCCGAGTCCAGCCAGCGCGTGGTTTATAATCCTGATTGCGAGCTTCTGCGGTGCAAACCCGATCAGGATCAGCGGGACCGCGGGCAGCGCCACAGCCAGCAAGGACTGCCTGCTGCAGCATACGCGCGGCGTATCGTCCTCAATCGGCGGGTCGATAAACAGCCACAGGAACAGTTTCATCATGTTTGCGAACGTAAACGCGCCGATGCCGACGATCAGCCACCTGGCCACCGGCAGCATTTTTGCGAACCCGCCGCTCAGCGACTCCATGCCTTCGGCGACGCCGCTGTGCATCATGCTCATGGAAAGATATCCCGTCGTCAGCGGGATGCCGCTGACCGTGAGCGCGCCCAGAACGAAAAACACCGCCAGCGCGACGTTGCCGCGGCCCGACCCGCGGAGTTTGTTGAGCGTTCCGTCTCCGCGCACGCGCAGAAAGATGCCTGCGGAGAGCAGGAGCACGCTCATGCCAAACGAGAGGTTGACGACGTGCAGCAGCGCGCCGCCCACGGCAAACGAAGCCGTTCCCGCCGCCGCCGCGACCGACAGGCTCAATACGATCGTGCCGACCTGGGAGAGCGAAATGTAGGAAAGCGCCCTGAGCAGGTCCGGCGAAACCAGCGAAAACACCGCGCCAAGAAGCATGGTTGCAACGCCGAGTGCGAACAGCACCGCCGCAAACGCGATGCTTCCGGAAAACAGGCTCGTTGTAAGCATCAGGATCCCGAACAGGCCCGCGGCGCTCACAACGCCGCAAAGCAGCGGCAGTACCGACGCAGGCGCCGAGGCGTACGCTTTCGGCACCCAGACATGCAGCGGATACAGGCCTGCGAGCGCCGCGTAACTGAACAGGATGCAGATGCCGTCCGCAAACATCCGTCCGGTGAGGCCGCCCGAAACGGCTTTCAGCGCCGCATCCGTCAGCGAACCGATCTGCGCATACAAATCGACCAGGCCATAAATCATAGCCGCGCCGCCGATCAATACAAACGCCAGCAACAGGTTGGCCGTGTTTTTCGTTTCCTCCGTCTCCGGATGGAACAGCATGGCGCAGACGCTGAGCGCAAAAACGACGAAGAGCAGGCTTGCCGTCAGCAGGTCCGCGGAGAGAAACACGCCGTTTGCACAGCCGAGCATAAACAGGAAGATCGCCTGATAGCGCCCTTGGCGCGGCTCGCCGGAAAGCGACGCGCGCGTTGCAATCGACGAACAGAAAAACACGCCGCAGCACACCGCGGTCAGTACGCCGTGCATTCCATCGGACGTAAACGAAACTTGATACAGGCCGTCCGCCGCCAGCGTGACCGACGCCGGAAAAACGGCGAACAGCACGGCGGCCGCCGTGCTCAGCAGCGTAACCGCGCCGACGATCATGTCCCGCGTTCTTTCGCGCCGGTTCCAGAGCCCGGCTGTTGGCGCGGCGAGAATCGGCAGAAAAATCAGCACCAGAATCAGCATCATGCAGCGCCTCCAATCAACCATTGTGCAAGCGTTGTATGGACCGTCCCCGAAAGCAGCCCCAGCAGAACCATCAGCACGGTGACAATCAGAATCGCGACGGACATGCTGCGCGTTTCCGTACGCTTGCCCGGCGTCATCTGCGGATTGCCCAGCGGGAAAAACGCGCGGGTGACGATGCCGAGCGTATAGAGCGCGGTCAGGACCGTCGAAACCAGCAGCGCTGCGACGGACACGTACCCCCAGCCGGTCGCAAGCTCGATGGCGGATTCACCGATCGCCCATTTGGAAAAGAAGATCGGAAGCGGCGGCATGCCGATCAGCGCGAGCGACGCGACCGTAAAGCATGCGAACGTAACCGGCATGCGTCTGCCGATGCCCTCGATTTCGTCGAGGTACTCCTTCCGTTCCTTTTCCAGCACCGCGCCGACGCAGAAAAACAGCGTGATTTTGACGAACGCATGGCTGACGATGTGCTGTGCGCTGGCCATCAGCCCCGTCGCGCTCATCATGGTCACGCCGAGGAGGATATAGGAAAGGTTGCTCACCGTAGAGTACGCGAACCGGCGCTTGAGATGGTTCGTTCGAAGCGCGCGCGCGGAACCGTAGACGATCGTAAACAGCGCAGCCGCCATTGGGATATACTGCGCAAACGTTCCTCTCAGCAGCTCGGTCCCAAACGTGTAATACGTCAGCCTTATGCAGGCGAACGCGCCCGCCTTGACAACGGCCACCGCATGCAGCAGCGCCGTCACCGGCGTCGGCGCAACGGAAGCCGTCGGCAGCCATCCGCTCAGCGGCATGATCGCCGCCTTGACGCCGAAGCCGAAAAACGCGAGCGTGAATACCGTGCGCAGGAGCTGTTCGTGGCCGGCCACAAGCGACGCGTCCAGAACGCCCTCCAGCGCAAACGCCGCGTTGGCGCCGCCGTAGTTCGCCGTGAAAACAACGGCGATAAAGCCGAGCGAAGCGCCGCCGATGGAATAGACCAAGTACCGTTTCCCGGCATACCGCGCCCTGTCGTCCATCTTGTGCATGACCAGCGGCAGCGTCGCGAGCGTCAGCAGCTCGTAAAACAGATACATGGTCACGAGGTTTCCTGCAAAGGCGACCCCGACCGCCGCACCGTAGGAGAGCACGAAGAACGAAAAGAACCGCTGCTTTTTATGGTCCTCCTTCATATAGTCGAACGCATACAGCGTCGTGATGGGCCAGAGGATCGCGACGACGCAACCGAACACGCGGGACATGCCGTCCACGTTCAGCCCGATGGTCAGAAGGCTCGTAATATGCGCAAGTTTCAGCATGCCGCCGTCGTACGCCGCGCAAAGCGCAAGCACCATCGCGCTCGTGGCCAGCACGGCGACATACGTCAGCGCTTTGAGCGCCCGAATGTTTCGAAAGCGCTTCATCGCAAACAGCGGCGCGCAGAAAAGCGGAAGCAGTACGGCAGCCAGCATCAATATCTTCATCATGACAGCCCTCCACCGATCGTCGTAAAGAGCCGCTCGCCAACGCCGCTGAACACGCCCGGAAAAACGCCGAAGACGAGCACTGCCGCCAAAAGGATCAGGATCGGGACCATCGCGCGCCATCCAACCGTGCGCGGCCCGACGACGCATGCAAAAAAGTCCTTTCCCGGAAAGAACGCATCCGCCGCAATCGGCAAAAATGCACCTGCGGAAAGCAGCGCGGAGAGCAGCATCGAAGCGACGCACAATCTTCCAAGCGTGCCGCCGAACGCGAGCGCGCCGCGGCCCAGTTCCCACAGCGCGGCAAATCCGCTGAACGGCGGAAGTCCGATCACGGAAAGCGACAGCAGCGTAAAGCACCCCATCGTCAGCGGCATGTCGCGGCCGACGCCCTTAAACTCCGAAACGCGAAGGAATCCCGTCTGTTCCTGCACCACGCCGGCGCTGAAAAACAATCCGGATTTCGCGCAGGCGTGAAAGAACACCTGAAGAACGCCGCCGATAAATCCAAGCTCCGTAAACGTCAAAAATCCGATCAGCGCGCAGGCAAGCTGGGAAATGCTCGAATACGCCAGCCGCTTTTTGAGCACCGGCTCCCTGTAAGCCAGCATAGCGCCCATCAGCGCCGTCAGGCACGCCAGCGAAATCAGCACCGTCTGCGCCCAGCCGCCGGAAAGCAGCGCCGCGCCGAACACCTGATAGGACACCCTCACGATGCCGAGCACGCCCATGACCGCAACAACGCCGGAGAGCAGCGCGCCGACCGAAACCGGCGATTCGTTGCTTGCCGGAATCATCCACGCCGAAAGCGGGTACAGACCCGCCTTGCAGCCGAACCCAAGCGCGATCAGCAGGAACGCAAGCTGATTGTGCGGCTCGCTCAAGGCCACGCCGCCCGCCGTAAAGGCCTCGATCGCTTCCATCCCGGCGAGCTTCATGCCGCCGAGCACAAGCGCCGTGCCCGTAAACGAGAAGCCGATGTAGATCAGCGCCGCCCGCCGCGCGCGTTCCGTTCCGTTATGCAGCACGAGCGGAAACGACAGCAGCGAAACGATTTCAAAAAACATATAAAACGTCAGCAGGTTAGCCGAAGCGTACACCGCGTTCAGCGCGCCCAGCGTCAGGAAGAAAAAACCGAAAAGCCTCGCACGTTTCGTATCGTTTTTGCCGGTATCCAGCAGGAAAACGAACGTCAGTAAAAACAGCGCCGGCGCAAGCGCCATCAGCATCCGCGGCAGGCTGTCCAGTTCCAGCGCAAAACGGAACGTACCGACATCGATGGAAACGCCGCCGCGCGCAAACAAAACCGTTGCAAGATTGATCAGCAGCGAAACGCCGCCGCCTGCCAACGCAAGCATGCCGACGCGTCCGCCGCGCCGCCCGATGACGAACGCGCCGAAAACCAGCGGAAATAAGATGGAAAGCAGCAGGAGAATCATGTGGGTTACCTCTACATCCAGAGCGACAGCCCGTTTTGAATGACGCCGATCACGCCGATACAGCCGAGGCCTAAAAAGACGACCAGCGCGCCAAGCACGGTGCCGGACACGCCGAACATCCAGTCCGGTTCGTGCGGCTCCCGCTGCATAAAGCCGGACGGCGTCCAGATCGCGATCGTAGCAGGGATATAGTACAGCGCGTTGAGCACCGTACTGACGGCAAGCGCGATCAGCGCGATCCACATCCGGTTCGGATTGAGCAGCGAAGCGCGCGCAAGCCCGAATTTGACCACAAACCCGGCCAGCAGCGGAATGCCCACCATGGAGAGCGCGCCGAGCGTGAACAGCACGCCCGCCAGCGGGTCGCTCCGCGCCGAGCCGCGCAGGCGGTACAGGCTCTTTTCGTGGCCCTGCACGCGAATCAGCCTGCCTGCGCTGATAAAGAGCAGGGGTTTCGTCGTCGCGTGCACAAGGATTTGATAAAACGCCGCCGCGACGCCGAGGTTCGTTCCAAGGCCGAGCCCCATGAACACATAGCCGATCTGCGCGACGGACGAATACGCCAGCATGCGCTTGATGTGCTCCTCGCCGATGGCGCGCCACGAGCCGACGAGCATGCCTGCGATGCCGAAAACGAACATGATGTTCGTCACCTTCAGCGAGCGGATGAGCTCAATGGTGAACACCTCGTAAAAGAGCTTGACCAGCAATATGATATACCCCTTGAGCACCAGGCCGGAAAGCACCGCGCTCGAGGACGTCGTCGCGCCGCCGTGCGCAAACGGAA
>ERZ795048.833-NODE-833-length-30726-cov-9.315510_pt1 | contig 30726 bp, 23 predicted proteins | sample MGYA00375132_ERZ795048 | MGnify/ENA primary metagenome ERZ795048 (study PRJEB30177, sample SAMN05720225) | activated sludge metagenome | isolation source: Anaerobic digester | place: Hong Kong | collected 2014-12-17 ... | reverse complement strand
CACAAAGAACGGCGCTTTGTACATGGCACAATAGCGACAAATTAAGGAGTGGATTTCTGCTAACGACATGCAGGAATGACGAGCGCAGGGGGGGGGAATGACGAACGGGAGAGACTTTTTTAATCACTCCCATCGTCTCGGTGGGAGCGCCGAGACGAGCTCCTTCGCTGCGCTCATGATATCAAACTCTCGTTGTTAACATTTTCAACAGTCTCAATCCGCATTTGTTTTTGTGTCCGGCAAGAAACTTTATTTATTGGAATTGTGTGAAAATCACGGTGCCGGATTGTGATTTTGAATGGTATTAAAAAAACAACATAATGCCTTTTTTTTTGATCAATAGAAAATTCACTCTGGTGAGGCTTTAAAGCCACAGGGGTGATGTAAAAATATTACATATATTAGAAATTGATAACATATATAAAATAATTGAAAGTTAAAAAACCGCATAAATAAAGAGAAAAAGTATATTTATAAAAAACTATGCAGATGGCTTAATAATTGCTAATATTACAGGAGCAGTATTTAGCTGACAGAATTTAATAACTACTAGAGCGGTTGTAGCAGCCTGGCTAAGGAGGGAGTGTGTTATGCGCACACGCAATTTTTGTTTATCTATTCTGGTGTCTTTCATTTTAATTTTTTCGGTAACAAAATGTTCGGCCGATGTGGGATTTTCATTTGATATCCCGACGATTCCGCAGTGCCCGAAACTGTACGGTGTGGCGAATTCGGCAGCCGTTTCCGGAACGGAATATTTCACGGTCAGCGCGAATATCGAAGGGGTGGAACAGAAGGAAGCATGTTGCGGCTCGAACTGCGACAGTTCCGACTGCGATATGGACGAATGGTACATGAGGCCCGACCCGGACATCGAACCCAATCCCACATGCATTCCAAATGCGAACGGGCATCCCGACTACGCGGACTACGACGAAGCCTGTAAGCTGACCGGCAATCCAAAAGTTTATTATAAAGCGTTTCCCAATGTCGGCAGCCCTATAAGCGGCAGTGTGGATATGGCTTACAACTCGGATACCGGTAAGTTCGAAGCGAATGTTCCGCTCACGGGACTGCAAGAGAATGATGAGATGACTTACTATATAGTAGCTTCCGATAACAGGGGTAACGTTATTGCACAGGTTCCCGATCCTTCGACCGTACCATGTACATCGGTTTCATCGTGGAGTACAGATTATGAAACGCCTCCGCTGAACAACTGTGATTTCATGAACGGGTACGACCTGTGCGCAAACAACCAGGAAGGCTCACCTGTCTGCGGTTCGGACTACTCGGCCAACGACCCGGCGGGAGATACCTGCGGCGAGCCGGATTCCAACGGTAACGCGCCGACGGTTTCAGGAATAGATCTGGTTGATATCCTGGGAATTTCAGCCGGCGCCGGGAAAGGATTCGGAGACCTGCCCGGGGTGGAGGTTGTCTGTTCGAGAATCGGACTCATGGATGCGCCCCCCAACACGAGTGAGGGTGTTATCGACGCTTATGTCATGATTTTCTTCAACCCGGATATACCTGACCCGAATCCGGCAAACATCCACATGGAAAATGCATTTGCAATAACTTATGCGCCTGAAGCGGCCGGAGCCGACCCCAACCTTGTTAAAGTGCTCTGGGACGGCGATTGCGTAACAGACCCCGACACGGCGGATATTCTCGGTTGTAAGATATTCATAGGATCAGACAGTGAGAACAGATTAAAGATCAAATATAACAATGGAGACCTTATCTTTATTGCCCAGAACGACCTGGGCGGGCGAACTATGGTCGGAAATACCAATAAAGAAACGACTATGATATTCGGAACCGGCGCGATCCAGTTATCGGGCGGGACCCCTTTCTGGCTGACGGATTTATCGGTCGGCCTGACAATGCAGAAAAACAATAAGTCCGCAACTGTGGGGCCTCCCGGCAATCCGGCTGCGCCCAATCCTAAAAGCATCAGTTGCCAGGTAGGTGGCTCGGGCGATGCAACGACTTGTCCCCAGAGTACTACTCAGCCTGCAAGCAATGAGTGCGTCATGACAATTACGCCCTCCCCGGATAAAAGCTTTACAACCTATTACAATGTTTATCACGGCATGACGAGCAGCGCTTCGGACGCAACGCTTGTTGCAGAACTTTCCGGGGCAACCAACTTCCCGGAAAACGGCAGCTCGAATTATACGAAATCATATTCAGTGACGACGCTCGACGGGAAACCTCACTATTTCTTCCTGAGTTCCGTAAATGCGGGAGGCGGGGATCCGCTCGAAACAGAGCAGAGCAACTGGCAGAAAACATCCTGCACGGTTGAAGACTGGGTGCCGCCCTCGGCGCCGACGGCTTTCACCTGCTCGACGCCGGACGGTTTCGAAAGCCGCTGTAAATGCCGAGTGGACCGCGGATACCAGCACCGACCCGTCACTGTACGGTTTTTACCTGAAGCGGGACAGTACTCTTCTGAACCCGACTGGCGCTATTCTTGCCCAGAGTTATACCGATTCCGACGAGGCGCTTGAAAACGGTTCGTCTTACTCGTATGAATTAAGGGCTATAGATGTCGGGGGCAACTATTCAAGCTGGACAACTACAAGCTGCACGCCTGAAGATTTCAAGCCGCCTTCCAAGGTCGACACCCTCGGTGTCGTTCTGCAAAGCGGAACTATCGGCGTTGACCTCGCATGGGAGCCGGGCTCCGCAGAGGACCTGGAGAAATACAATATCTATGCCTGCGAGCAGTCCGTTACCACGCCATGCGGGGCGGATTCCGAAGGCAATGCAGACGGATATATTCTTGTTAACGACAAAACCACGATTGCTCAGCCCGACCCGCCTGAAACCGTCACATACTCGGACAGTTCCTCGTTCGGAACCGAGCCGAGCACATGGTGTTTCTATGTCGAGGCGTGCGACGACTGCAAGAGTTCAGGAACATGCCCGAGCAGATCGGCGTCCAACTGCAGCGCATTCGACACAATGTCAACTTATCGAAAATGTGTTTACCTCACGCTGATACCCGAAACTGTCGCGCCGCTGTTCCCGGGGAACCCGTATGTAGAGCCATTGCCCGAAGGCAAAAAGTGTGAACTGACATGGGATATGCTGTGCCAGGACGAGGAAGGAACGTTCGGAGATTGCAACTTCCCGGAAGCCAAGGAGCTGATGGGATATTACATAATGCGAGCCAACGCGGTTGGCGGGAACTGCTCGACCACTCCTGTTTCATCACCCGCGGGAGGAACCCCGGTCGGACAGGCCGCGGTCGGCGCTGACCCGAGTTTCACCAATGAGGGGCTGACAAACGGCACGCAGTATTGCTACAGGGTATACGGGTATGACTCGGCGAACAACTTCTCGCGTAACGAGCCGATCCCGTCGCCCATTTCATGCACGCCCGACGATATACAGCCGCCCGACAAGCCGGAGATCAAGGTTCCCGTGGCATTTACTAACAACACATGCACGCCGGAATGGGATGAGGTGGAAGACGACGACACGGTTACATATAACGTATACAGGTGTGAGGGAACAGAAACATATTGTAATGATTCAAGTAAATTCACCCATCTCGGATCGGAACAGCAGCTCGATTCCTGCGAAGACACAACGGATACGCAGTGCGAGGACTGGGCGCTCTCTCCGGATACGCAGTACGTATATTGCATAACGGCGAAAGACGCGAAGCCTAACGAGAGCGATGTGTACGACAGCGAGGACACGATAAACTGCTCGCCGTGCATGGCGACCAGCAAGTGTTCGCAGCCGACGGGAGTGATTGCCGGAGAAAAAGGGCCGAACTACTTCGGATTCGACGCATACTGGGCCAAATCATCGAGTGATGACGGATCGGGTGAAGGGTATTCTATCTACCTGTGTACAGGCTCGACCTCTGACACCTGCGGGACGACGGTACTGGCTTCCGGCATCAACGGGGATTACAGTTCCACGGCGTACACGGTGGCCGACGCAGGTGTATCCGAAGATGGAAACTACTACATAGGTATCAGCTATGAAGGCGCGGACTGCGGAGAATCTTCGAAAGCGGTATCGAGCAACAGTGTGCTTCTCAAAACACAGGATCCGTGCAAGGATAACTCGGCCTGCACGATCTCGATCGCCGTAGACGGGGAATTTATGAAAAAAGAGATGACGGCATGCGAATCCGGCGACACGGACAAGAACTGCATGGCGGTGCTGGCGGCGTGCAGTGGGTCATCGGTGAGCGGCTGTACAAGCGCCGCGCGCAAAATGGTCACATCCGCGGCAGCCGGAATCACGGTGGAATTGTTCGACAGCACGACCGGCTCGATCGTGAAATCTAAAACCACGCTGACAGACGGTTCAATTCCTGAGTTCAAGGAGAATCCAGTCAATGTGACAACCACGGATACCTTTGCGATCCGCATGAGGCTGCCGGCAGGCTACTGGAATGAAATGTTTGCATACGCGCAGTCAGGCGGAACCGGTTGCGAGCCGGATTCCGGGACAGGCGAATGCGTACTGGTGCTTGCGAGCGGGATCACCCTTGGTTCAAGCACGACGGTAGATATAGATGCAGTGGAGATACCGGTAGACTCGGCGATGTACGGCGGGCAGTTCGCTAACCCGGACTGTGATGATAAGGTAACGCTGAAAGACCTTGCGGCTGTGAAGAAAAGATTCTTCACCGACGCAACGAAATATCATCCGGCGGTTGACTTCAACCTCGATGGCAAGATCGACCTGAAAGACCTCGCGATGATCAAGGCGAACTTCAACAAAGCGATCGGCGCAAAGGGGACGGACGTCAGCACGGTTGGCGGAGTGTGCGACCCGGAAATGTAAAACTCGACACAAAATGGATTTCAAAAAGCCGTGGTGGGTAACTGCCACGGCTTTTTTTTGTGTCCGGATATTTTTATTGAAATGTTTGTAACAAAATTCCGGTTGCTACGACTTTAAAGTCAGAACAGGTTGAACCCTGCGAAAAATGCAGGGGGCTGCCGGAGTAAAAAGGTTATATTTTTAAGTTGAAGGACATAGCTGTACTAAATATAGATCAGTAATAAGAAGTGGTTCTGCCGGTAAAGCATAGGGGCATTGAGCATTTAAGCCCCGCGCGAAAAGTTTTGTCTTTATTCCGTTAAAAAGGAAACGGCTTTAAGTGGCTCAGGTCATTGTTTCACTCTGCCTCAAAACAGGAGAGGTGAGCAAAAAACAGGGAAATAATGCCATTGGGCGGAAGCCCGGTTGGAATTCGCGGAGAAGCCCGTAACGCCACAGCGGGTTTGATCGCGAAGACAGTGTCTTGTATGGAATGAAGGCGAAGAGCGAGGTTGCTTACCGGCAGAACCCTTGCAGGCATCAGTCAGTATCAGACCTGTCGCATAACCGGGAGAAACCAGCGGTTTTATAAGGGCGGGCGCGGCGTGGAAGCCGCGCCATGTCTTTTTGTGCGTGGAAGGGGCCCCGTATTATATTTCCACGCCTGTCAAAAAAAGAAGAAAGGAGGTTTTGCTTTTTAGTGTCGGAATTATTAAAGGGCCGGCCCTGATTAAGGAGGCTCTGGCGTCCCTGATCGATCGAAGGGACGTCGGTATGAAAGACTAACAGAGTTTTTTAAGAGGAGGAATTATGGCTGTATCAGATCTTATCAGTGCATATTCAGTGGATACGATCACGACTAACACCACGACGGACAGCAGCGACCTATCCAGTGAAAATGTCTTTTTGCAGATGTTGATTACTCAGCTACAGTACCAGGATCCGCTGGAACCTATATCCAATGAGGATATGGTTGCGCAGCTTGCGACTTTCAACACGGTGGATGAACTGGTGGCGATGAATGAGAAGTTTGATCAGCTTCTCTATTACGATTCGTTCCAGATCGCCAGTACTTATGTCGGGAAAGAAGCGTACTGGTTCGACGAGGATGGCAACATGCAGACGGGTGTTGTTGATTATATGGAATTTTCTTACGACGAGCCGGTGATGTTCGTAGGAAATCAGGGTCTGACACTGGGAGATATCTTTGCAGTGCAGATTCCGGGCGAGACTATGGCGCTCGATGATCTTCAGAGATTGATCGGCTACGAAGTAACATGGACGGACTCGAATGATGACGTGCGAACCGGCATAGTTGAGGCGGCTTCGTTATCCGACGGGACTGCCGTGCTGGTTGTAGATGGTGAGGAAGTAGCATATTCGGATGTCACTCGGATCGCGCAACCTGAGTGACGGAAGAGCCTCTTATTTCTGAATTTTCTGAAAACCGGGAGGCTCGAAGGAGTCTCCCGGTCATTTTTTGTTTTTATTGAAATGTTTTTGAAGGCGCATCGTCTAATGCTTTGAAATGAAAACATTAGAGGTGCTGAAGATGATGAAACGAAAAAAAGTGTTAAAGGTTCTGTTGGCTGTGGCGGCTGTGGCTGTTGTGGGGCTGTATGGTCCTGGGACGGAATATGCTTTATCGCAACCCGGCGGTTTCGGCGGCCCGGGCGGCGGCGGTCGTGGCGGCATGGGCCCGGGCGGTGGAGTGGATATCTGTGAGAAGGATAAAGACCTGTGCAACCTGCTGAATGAAATGAAAGAGTTTTGCGGAAGCAACAAAGAGTATTGCGAGATGAATGGTTTGAGTACTGACATGGCGCCACCTTCGGGCGGCCGCGGCGGCGAGAGGGGAGAGCGCGGATCGCGCGAGCAGCGTGGTTCGGGCGACTCAGGAACCCGCGATTCCGGACCCCGCGGCGGCGGGGGCGGTGCAATCGGCGAGATGATGAAGGCTTGCATGTCGGGCGGCAGTGACTGCACGAAGCTCAAGGACGGCGTGCGCAAGCAGCTTGATTCCGCGAAAAAGTTAAAGACCCTTTGTGAAACCAAAGACCCGGAAGCATGCGAGTTGATGAAAACAACGAATGCGTTCTATTCGGAAAATAAAGAATTGATGGCGATTGCCGGGCAGCAGAACGCGGCAGCCGGCGGCGAGGGCGCGAAACCGGCTCCTCCCGAGCAGGACAAGAATGAAAATCCGAACGCCGCGCTCATCGAGGCATGTCTTGCGGGAACCGAAGCCTGCGGGCAGCTCAAAGCGGGCATGCGCGAGCAGCTTGTTTTTCTCAATGAAATGAAAGAGGTCTGCGCGGGGGCTGACGGCGAGGATTGCGAGAATATGAAAGAGATCGCCCGGGTCTGCCGGGGGGACAACGCGAAATGCGCGGAGATGAAAGAGATGCGGGCGTTTTGCAAGAGCGACCCCTCGGGCTGCGCGGCTTTGAAGCTTCAACAGCAGGATGAAGATATTCAAAAGATGAAAGAGCGCTGCGTGGAAAATCCCGACAGGTGCAGAACAAACATCAAACAGAAAAGGGCGTTCTGCAACGAAAACCCCGGCGAGTGTGACGCGCAGACATTGAAAATGCTCGAAGAGATGGAGCCTTTCATCGAGCAGATGTGAGACGCCCGCCGGCGCGGAACGAATGAATCCGGCATGTGCGGGCGCCCGGTGAAGTGATGTGAACTTTTTATCCCGGAATCGGTGTTCCGAAACCGGGTTGATTGAGACTCAGACGGCTTTGAACAAGCCACAATATATTAGGCGGGGTTGCATCAACACAGCCCCGCTCTTTTTTATTGGTATTGAATATAAGCGGAGCTGACGGAATAAACAAGCCCGCAGCGGTAGGGGATCGGCTTTCGCGGTCAGTGGATATAGCCGAGTTCCTTGAGCATTTTCTGTTCTTTCCGGGTGAATCCGGGTTTTGCGGCTGGGTCGAAGTTTTCAGACTCGAAGATGTTTTTGCGGATCTGGTCCATCATGTTTTTCGCCCGTTCCGGGTCCGTGTCGATGAGATTGTTGTGCTCGAACGGATCGAATTCGAGATTGAAAAGTCTGTCCTTCGCTTTTTTGAAATGAATGTATTTCCAGGGTCCGGAAGTCATAGCCGCCGCGGTGCCTTCCCAGTATGTCTCGTCGCGCGGGTCGCGGATCGAGAACACAGGGCGCTCGTCGAATTGTTCGCCGCGCATCAGTGGCAGGAGCGAGCGGCCCTCGATCCCTCCGGGCGCCGGGATGTCCAGAAGGTCGAGCACCGTCGGCATGATGTCGATGGTTTTGACGACCGAATCCACGCGGACTCCGGCGAACTGTCTGCCGGGCGGCGCGATGATCAGCGGCACGTTCAGCACGTTGTTGTACAGGCTGCGCCCGTGACCGTAGAAGTAGTCGTGCTGGAACAGTTCTTCGCCGTGGTCGCCTGTGATCACGACCAGTGTGTCGGCCATCTCGCCACGCGTGGTGAGTTCTTTCAATATCGCGCCGATGTGCCGGTCGGTGTACATTAGTTCCTGGTTGTAGAAGAGTATGATGCGGCCGATTTCGTTTTTTATCGTTTCGACATCCTGTTTCCAGTAGAGGTCGCGCAGGTATTCATAGGAGAACGTCTCGCCGGCGAACACGCCGTATCGCGCATGGTAGGGGAAATGCGGGTCGAAGTAATGCAGCCACGCAAAGAAAGGCTTCGACCCGTCGCGCAGGTCGAGCCACTCGAAAAAATCCTCGTTCAGCGAATCAGCAGTCCGGTTGTAATTGAACGCTTTTTCGGAGCGGTTGAATTCGTCGTAGAAGTGATCGAATCCCTTATTGAAGTTATAACCTGATGCCACGAGTGATGTTCCGGCGATGCCCGTGGTTTCGTAGCCGGCGCGTCTGAGCGTTTCGGCGAGGGTCGGCAGGCTGTCGGGTATGCGCTGCGGGTTGAAGATGATGCCGGAAGAGTAGGGCAGCCGGGATGTCATGATCGCCGCCACCGACGGGCCGGTCAGGTTCTCGGGCGTGACGCATCGGGTGAACAGCGCGCCGCGGGCGGCGACTGCGTCCATGTTGTGCGTGAACTGTGTCCCGCCGCCTATGCTGAACAGGTAGTCCGCCCGGAAGGTGTCGATGGTGATGAACAGCACGTTCGGCTTTTTTTCGCCGCCGGCGTGATGCGCGTCGGTAGCGGTGTTCGAGCAGGACAGCGAAAGCAGAGCAATCAAAAGAAATGCGATTGCAGAAATACAAATTTTCCTGTTCAGAGAGTTCACAGGGCAATTATAAAAGCTCGCAGATTAAGATTACAAGGGAGGCAGATAAACAAACTCGGCAACAAAAAACGAGCATTCCTGAATTGTGGAAAACATGTTGAGCGTGTTTGCCGGGACGCCGTTTATTGTGCCGGATTTGCGGCGTCTATCCTGTCGATGGTTTTCTGATCGACGCCGTTTTCAAGCAGGTAGCCGCGCATTCTGATGATGGTTTCCGCGCTCATTTCGGGTTTCCTGTAGGCGCGGAGCATTTTTTCAATTTTGATTTCAATTTTATCGAACATTTCCTGCCGCGGCGAGTCGCCTTCGAGCGAGCCGGTGGTGAGCAGTTCGGGCATCCACGGCTCGGTGTGGCACCTGTCGGCCGTGTGGTTTTCGAACAGGAAGTTCCCGCCGGGGCCGACCCTGTTGATCACATCCACGGCGAGGTCGTCTTCCTGGAGCCTGATGTCCCTGAGGTAGTAATCGATCATGCTTATGATTTCGAGATCGACAATGAATTTTTCGTATGACATGGCGGAATAGGAATCGAGAATGCCGGCGCTGTGGACTATCAGGTTGACTCCGTTCTCGCAGGATGTGAGCATGGACAGCATGCTCTCGTAGGCGCTCTGAATGGAGACTATTTTAGCGTCGTTGTTCGCGCCGCCGGTGCGGCTCGGCAGGCCGTACATCCGGGCCATGAGTGCGCAGTACGCCGCCTGGAGCGAGTAGCCGGGTGAGCCGATCGAGATGTTGCCGCTCCGCAGGTCCGCGGCATAGCACTGGAGCCCGTAGATCACCGGCAGGTGGGGTTTAGCCATCTGCGCGATGGCGATGCAGGCGAGCGCCTCGGCGTTGGCGAGCGAGATGTTGCCCGCCATCGTGATCGGGCCGGTGGTGCCGGCTGCGGGCGCCGGGGAGATGATCAGCGGCTGGTTGTATGCTGCGCCGGAGAGTATCGAGTCGAGTGCGGCGGAATCCACCTGAAGCGGGCTGATAGTGCTGATCATGGTCAGTATTCGCGGCTTCTTGCAGAACTCTTTTTTCCCGCCGTAAGGAATCGCCGCAAGCTCGAACAGTTGCTTTATCTTTTCCGCGCGGCCCGGCATGCCGATGATACATTTTGCGGAGTGTGTCGTCGCCGCGTATATCATGGCGAGGTGGCTTGTGCCGTCCGGGATGTCGGTCGGCTGAACGATTATCCCGCCGTTGATGTTGAAGTAGTCGCTCACCTCGACGAGCTTCAGGAATCTCTTGTAGTCGTCGAGCAGCGCGGGCCGCCGCGAGCTGTCGCGATTCACGATCGACGCGCAGCCGTAGCCCGGCGAGAACTCGGTGTTGCCGCCGCCGATGGTGATGTTGTACTTCGGGTTGCGGGCGTGCAGCGTGAAGCTCTCCGGCGCTTTGTCCACCCATTCCATCAGTTGGTCCTCGGTGAAGCGCGCGAGGCCGCCGTCCACCCTTATGCCGTTACGCTTCAGCAGCTTGATCGCTTTTTCGTGGTGAATCCGTATGCCGGTCTCTTCGAGTATCCGCATCGAAGCGCCATGTATTTTTTTAAAGAACCCCTTCAAGGCATTCTCCTCTCAGTCGCGTATGCCGGTTCCCGGCTGATATGTTTTGATCGATTTCGACCTGGGCGTGGAGTACGGAAAAAGCCGACGGGCGTTGCCCGGTCGTTTCGAGAAAAGGTAGCGCCGCCTTACCTCCGCGAGGATTAAGTTAACCCGCGCTGCTGAGAAATGCGGGATGAACAAGGTCAATGATCCTTAAAAGAGCTTTCGGTGTCAAGAAAAAAATATTCAGGATGAAGGCGGTCCAAGGTTTTATATTTTCCCGTTTCTCGCATATAATCTTGAAACGGTTGAGGTGAACAACACGAGAGGGGAACGCAATGTCGGCGGAAGGCTACTACAGAGGACGGAAAGTGATGATAACCGGCGGGCTGGGCTGCCTGGGCAGCAATCTTGCCCACAGGCTGGTCGAGCATGGCGCAGAAGTGACGCTGATTGACAACATGCAGGAGGGCCACGGCGCGAACCGGCGCAACATCGCGGGCATCGAGCAGGCAGTGAAGGTGGATATATGCGACATCCGCGACAGCGCGGCGATGCTCGGGCATGTGCGCGGCGCGGAGTTGATTTTCCATATCGCCGGCCAGACGAGCCACACCGACAGCATGAAGGATCCGTTCCCCGATATCGATATCAACTGCCGTGGCAACGCCGTTCTGCTCGAATCAGTGCGTGCCGCGAACCCGGAAGCGCGTGTGGTTTATGCATCGACCCGCGCGGTGTACGGCGCGCCGCTGCAGGTGCCGGTCACGGAATCGACACTGCCCAACCCGGTGGATATCTACGGCGCGGATAAGCTCGCCGCCGAGCATTATTTCAGGATCTACGGCAGGGCGCATGGACTATCGACCGTCATTCTCCGGCTCAGCAACGGCTACGGCACGCGCGCGCAGATACGCACCCCGAAATACGGTATCCTGATGTGGTTTGTCGGGCTGATCCTGCGCGGGGAGAAAATCCGCGTGTTCGGCGACGGCGCGCAGTTGCGGGATTACACTTACACCGACGACATGACGCGGGCGTTCCTGCTCGCGGGCGAGAACCCGGCAGCGGTGGGAAAAACATACAACGTCGCGGCGAGCGAGCAGATCAGGTTCATCGACATGGTGAAAAAACTCGTCGAGGTGGCGGGGCAGGGCGAGTACGAACTTGTGCCGTGGCCGGACGACTACAAAAAAATCGAGGTGGGCGATTTTGCGGCGGACTGCGGGTTGATCGGGCGGGAACTCGGCTGGCAGCCGGAAACCGGGTTCGAGCAGGGTCTGCGCGAAACGTTCGAGTACTACCGCGATAACCTCGAATTCTACGTTGATTGAAATCCGCGCAGTTGGAACGGGTTTCTCTTTCCGGTCCGTGTTGACCGACATCGACTATACAGAGATATTTCTGATAAGATAAAAATATAAAACTGTTGTGTGATTGGATGTAATGCCGTGAAGGACAGGAGCGGGGCAAAAGTGTTGTTCTGGATTGTGGTTGCGGCGTTTGCGCTTGTGGCGCTGGTGATGATGACCAACGAGCCGGAGCGCAGGCCGGTGCTGCCCGCGAGGAACGCGCCTCCGCCGGATTCCGCGTCATGGACTGAGGACTGCCCGGAGGGAATGGTGCGTATCGGCAATCAATTCTGCGTGGACCGGTATGAGTATCCGAACCGCGCGGGCGAATTGCCGCGCAGGGGAGTGCGATCCTATGAGGCTCGCGAGGCGTGCCGGGCGGAGGGGAAACGGCTGTGTACCGGCGACGAGTGGGCGGCGGCATGCGCGGGCAGCCCGAGGCGTTCGTTCGCGATGACAAAGAGCCACGACACACGAGCATGCAGGTGGTCCGGAGATGGTCCTTCGGAATCCGGCAGCCACCCGGATTGTCACGGCGTGGCACCGGTGTTCGATATGGTCGGCAACGTGTGGGAATGGACGGATGAGCCGGGCGGGAGCCTTGCGGTTTCAGGTGTCGCGCGAGGCGGCTCGTGGCGCAGCATACACTCCGACGCCGACTGCGGGTTCAGGTATCCTTTCATCAAAGGCCAGGAATTTTTTATGGAAGAGTTCGGGTTCCGCTGCTGTTTGTGATCCGCGTGGCCCCGGGCCGGCCTCCGGCGGTTCAAGGGGGGGGTGAAAAAGCCCCCCTTGAAAATCCCCGCAAAACTTTTCGAGCGCGAAGCGTTTCGCTCGACTTTTACGGGTAATTCACAGGGAACATCTCCCGCTGAAGTGAGACCTCAGTGTATCTTTTATCCTGTCATTGCTCGGGCAGGCCGGCCTGCTCTTTGTTCTCTTACGGATTTTCTTCGTGATAAGCTGCTTGTCGAAAAATACCTTAATGTGTCTTTTGGTCTGTCATTGCTCGGGCAGGCACCGCCTGCTCTTTGTCCTTTTGCGTTCTCACTTCGTGGACGGCTTAATTTTGAAAATACCCGGGTATATCTTTTGTCATGTTATTGCGAGCGACGCGGCAATCCCGACTGTGCGGACTGTAAGTCCGCATGTCTTCTGTCGTTACTCATCACTGTTATAGTAATTCTCATAATAAAAACAGATTTACAACTCGATCAGAAATCACAAATACAAAGATAGTGTGCCATGCACAAAGCTATTTCCTTTGTGCATGTATTCAAGTTTATTTTTGAGAATCACTATATCATTACTTTTTTGTATCCGGCGTGGTGTGGCGTGTGCCGTATTCATCCTCGGGCCTGAGCACCAGCCGCTCACGCCATTTTTGTTTCAGTTCATCGAGAAGAGCCTGGTTTTCACGGGCGTTTGAATCCGGCTCCGGCTCCAGTTCTTCCAGTACCTCGAACGAAAACGCATCGGCCCCGGCTTCATTCCAGTCCTTCTGAAGATCGGAGTTGCGGTGCGAACCGAGATCGAGTTCGAACCTGTGGCGGGTGAATATTCCATGCAGGTTCAGCGCCGCGCCGATAAAAACACGCCCGTTGGCCCGATTCCTGATTTTGTATATTCCCATACTGGGTATGTTCTGCTTGTATTCATTGCGTAGCTCGCGCCGCCGCTGTTTAGATAGTGATTCGTTTTTCGGCTCGCGCCGCCGCTGTTCCTGCCCTGAAAGCAGGAATGGCAGCTGCTTTTCTTCAATATCTTTTCCTTCTGTCCTCCGGTAACGCCCGCCGCTGCGTTCGAGCAGATTCTCATCTATGAGCAGCCTGCGGACTGTGCAATGATCGTCAAAAATCTCGTCCATGATGTTGTTCACCTCGTTTTCGGTGTAAACCCGGTGTTTTTCGAAAATAGCCGCTATCTGTTCGAGCACAATCAACCGCTTTTTTCTCTGCGAAGGCAGTCGCAGAAGCCGCCCGTTCTCGAAAAATGTCCGCAAAACCTTCTCGCGATATCTGCGCATCCGCTCGTCCTGAGCATCCCGCCCCTGGTTCTCGTAGCTCGCGAGGCTTCTCAGGCTCATATCCATAATCACGTTGTTTATACGATAAATAACGTAGTACTGCTCCTTTTTTTTAGTTACGACGCCCGCCGCTTCGAGTTTTTTCAAATGAAACGATACTGTCGAGGCCGCAAGCCCGAGCCGCTCGGAAAGTTCCTCCACGTACTGTGGTTTTTCTGTAAGGGAGTTCACAATCGCCAGCCGTGAGACGTCAGCAAGCGCTTTGAGCACGGAAACACTATCCGAAAACTGCATAACATTACTCCTATTCGATATTTATCGAAATAATAGTAAGTGTATTTGTGTAGCCCGTCAATATAATTCGATAAATATCGATATAAAATATCTGTCCCGCGCTGTGAAGATGGCGCCGTTGACGTTCCGGCCTCTGGATTCCCGATCTGCGCCGGGAAGGATAATGTAAGGTGATGACAACAGGCATGCGGACTGACAGTCCGCACAGTCGGGATTGCCGCTGAAGGGACTGTTGAAGTCATGCCTGCGAAGGGGGGCTGTTGAAAAATCCCCGCTCTGTCATTCTGAGGAAGTGCAGCGACTGAAGAATCTCTGACTAATCGCTCCCAACGTGCCGGTTGGAGCGCAGTAGCCTGCGTCATTTCAACCCGACCCGAAAGGCTCTTACCCTGGCCGTCCTGCCCCCCTGGATTCCCGATCTCCGTCGAGAATGACGACTTAAAGTAGCGCAGAGGAGCGAGCTCCTTCGCTGCGCTCAGGATGACAGCAGGCACCGCCTGGCGGCCCAGGCCGCTCTTTGCCCTTTCATGTCATTGCTTCGTGGATGGCTCGTACTTGAAACACCTTAATGTGTCTTTTGTTCTGTCATTGCGATGAGGCATCGTCTGCTCTTTGTCCTCTTATGTACTCACTTCGTGGACGGTTCAAACTCAGAATACCTTAGTGTATCTTTTGCCGTGTCATTGCTCGGCAGGCCGGCCTGCTTTTTGTTCTATTATTTATTTTGCTTCGTGAAGAGCGTCTTGTTAAAAAAACACCTTAATGTATCTTTTGTCGTGTCATTGCGAGGAGTAAGCCGGGCCTGTCGCCCGGCGAACGACGCGGCAATCTCGACTTTTTCAACAGCCTCGAAGTTGTTTTCACTGTCCCCATCGTTGTCATCACCGCGAAGGCGCGTGATCCACTCCTTGGTGTAAAAATATTCTTTTGTGTGCCATGTACAAAGCGCCGTTCTTTGTGCATGCAAACCTTAATGTGTCTCTTTCGTTCCCATGCTTCGCGTGTGAATGCAGGCCTGAACGCTTCGTGTTTATTGATTTACCTGTCATTTCCACATCTCACTTCAACTTCGGGCGCGGAGCGCCCGGCTATCGCGTTACGACGCAGAGCATCGTAACGATGAATAACATTTCCGCTTCAGCGGGAAATGCTTCATGCACAAAGAACGGCGCTTTGTACATGGCACAATCGTATTTTTTTCTCATTCTCATGCTCCGCGTGGGAATGCAGACCTGAACGCTCTGCGTTCAATAATTCAAACTACCGGTTTCAAATTGCCATTCAACTTCGGGCGCGGAGCGTCGTAACGAGAATGAAAAATCAGAGGCTTTCCAGCCGACCGGGCAGTCTTTCGGGACGCCAAAAGCCCGTCCCTGACGGGACGGGCAAATGATTTACATTGGCTGGTTTCCTGTACTCTGGAATTACTGGAGTAACTGGAGTACGCTCTGCGGCTGCGCGTTGGCCTGTGCCAGAATCGCGGTGCCCGACTGCTGGAGAATCTGGAGTCTTGTGAACTCGGAGATTTCAGCGGCCATGTCGGCATCATAGATGCGGCTCTTGGCGGCTGAGATGTTGATATCTTCAGCGGCAAGGTCGTCGATGATGTGCTGGAGTCTGCGTTCCTGGATACCGAGCTTTGCGCGCTCGTCGGAAACTGTATCGAGAGCGGCCTGCACGGCTGAGATTGAAACCTGTGCGCTCGTTGCGGTCTGGAGTCCGTTGACGTTTGCTGCCGCGGCTGCGCTGAGACCGAGCCCGAAGGCTGTCATGCTTGTGATGTTGATGGTCAGCCTGTAGTTAACGCCGTTGTCCGGCCCTACCTGCAGAACCTGTCCATTTGCGGCTCCACCGCTGTAGCTGCCGTCGAACAGTGTCTTGGTGTTGAACGTTACCGCGTTTGCTTTGCGGGTAAGCTCAGCTCTGAGACTGTTGAACTCGTCATCAAGGCGGGTCATGTCCTGGGTCGTAAGAGTTGCTTCATTGGCAGCTCTTACGGCGAGGTCGCGCATGCGAAGCAGAATGTCCTGTGTTTCGGAGAGGGTGCCGTCTGCAGTGTGGATCAGGTTGATACCGTCTTCCGCATTCTGAGTGGCGACTCTTATTCCGCCTATCTGCGCTTCCATACCCTTGGCAATCGCAAGGCCGCTCGGATCGTCCGCGGCTTTGTTGATTTTAAGACCTGACGAAAGCCTCTCGAGAGATGTCTGTAGTCCAAGGTTAGTGGTCCTGAGGTTGTTCAGCCCTATAAGGCCTGAAATGTTTGTGTTTATTACTGTCATAATCCTACCTCCCTGTCAGCGTATGCCGAACGTCCTTGTCCGGTTGCTCTTTTTTTTTATCGGGTGAATCCCGGGATAGCTTTAGCGAAATCGTAAAAAAAACTTTTAAATAAGCGAAAAAAGCGTGATTAGGAACAAATGGGACATAATTCGATCCGGAAGGGGGGAGAGAGAAAACCGCCCCCGGGAGCATGGGGCGGTTTTTCTTAGCTCTATAGTTACTGAAGAAGTTGGAGCACGCTCTGCGGCTGCGCGTTGGCCTGCGCCAGAATCGCGGTGCCTGACTGCTGGAGAATCTGGAGTCTCGTGAACTCGGAGATTTCAGCGGCCATGTCGGCATCATAGATGCGGCTCTTGGCGGCTGAGATGTTGATATCTTCAGCGGCAAGGTCGTCGATGATATGCTGGAGCCTGCGCTCCTGGATACCGAGTTTTGCGCGCTCGTCCGAAATGATGTCGATTGCGCCCTGAACCGCCGAGATGCTGTTCTGCGCGCTCGCGGCGGTCTGGAGTCCGTTGACGTTTGCTGCCGCGGCTGCGCTGAGCCCGAGCCCGAAGGCTGTCATGCTCGTGATGTTGATGGTCAGCCTGAAGTTTGTGCCGTTGTCCGGCCCGACCTGAAGAACCTGCCCGTTGGTGGCTCCGCCGCTGAAACTGCCGTCAAACAGCAGCTTGCTGTTGAATGCAACGGTGTTGGCTTTTCGGGTGAGTTCGGCCCTGAGGCTGTTGAACTCGTTGTCCAGACGGGTCATGTCCTGGGTTGTGAGCGTGGCCTCGTTTGCCGCGCGGACCGCGAGGTCGCGCATGCGCATAAGGATGTCCTGCGTCTCCGCGAGAGCTCCGTCGGCAGTATGGATCAGGCTGATGCCGTCCTCGGAGTTCTGGGTTGCCGCACGGATTCCGCCGATCTGCGCTTCCATGCCTTTGGCAATCGCAAGGCCGCTCGGATCGTCTGCCGCTTTGTTGATTCTTAAACCGGAAGACAATCGCTCCAGGGATATCTGCAGCCCGAGGTTCGTTGTCCTCAGGTTGTTCATCCCTATCATTGCCGATACATTGGTATTGATTATGCTCATGATAAATCCTCCCTGATATTTCCACGGTCAACGCTCCCTGTCGACCGGTAAAACTGTCGCTGATTATTAGTCTTAACGGAATTGTTGCTTTTATGCTTTACGCGATTGTTTTTATTTATTTCCTGTTGATCCGCAAAAAAAGCCTTTTAAATAAAAGAGTTTTTTCTGCGACTCAGATTATTTGTTGCAAAAAGGAAATAAGCCGGCATACCCCGGCCATTGCTCTTTAAAGATGTTAATGAAGTAGTCAAATAAATATGATTCGTAGGATTTAAGGATAAAATTAACTGAACAAAGAGAAATCGTATTCAGATAATCGAGACCACCGGCGGAATCCTGTCGACGGTTTTTCTGAATTTGTATTTTCTGAAGCCGAGCGAGAAAATTGTTTGAATTTTCTGGTCGTTCGGAACGTCGAGGATTTTTTCCGCTACCCCCATGGCGCTGAGCGTGTAGCCGCTGACGCAGGTGCCGAGTCCCATTGCATAGGCGAGCAGCCTGATATTTTCCTGGGCGGTGACGGCGGAGTCTTTTGCCATAGTATCCAGCTTGTTCGCGGTAATGGCGATCACGCACGGAGCGCCGTGGAAGAGAAAATCGTAGTTTTCGTTATCATATTCCCAGAGTTTTCGTTTCAGTTCCGGCAGGGTATGTTCGAGCCCGTTGATCGCCGCGGGCATAATCAGCGAAAGAGCGGTTCTGACAGGTTTTGGGGTGAGTCGCACGAGTTTTTTATAGAAAGCGACAACGGCTGCCGACAGCTCGCGTATTTTTTCCTTGTCTTTCACGACTATGAAGGCGCGGTTCTGGGCGTTATGCGCATTGTGGGCCATCGTCGCGGCGTTCAGCAGCCGCTCGATTATTTCATCCGGAACCGGGGTGTCTTTGTAATGTCTTATTGATCTTGTGGAACAAAGGAATTCTTCGAGGCTGTCGGCGTCCGGCAGGCAATCGAAATTCACGGGCCTGAACCTTTCCATATCCATAAGGCTGTGAGTAATCGCATCGGAGGGGCAGATGGCGATGCAGTGACCGCAGTTGGAGCATCTTTCAGCCCTTGCCGGGTTGGCTTTTCCGCCGGGTGCGTCCATATCAAACACCTTTTTTTCGCAGCAGATGGTTTTGCATAACCCGCAGCCGGTGCATTTTTCGAGGTCGATTGCAATGATGTCGCTCATATCAAATCTCCGATATTGAATTAACGATATATTATAGCGATTAACCCGGATTTCTCACAGAGAAATCCTGAAAACCGCGATAAGGCCAATCCATTGTATTATCAGCCTTATCACGATTTTTAACCTGCGCTGGTGAGAAATGCAGGTTAATGGATATTAAGGAGAATTATTTTTAAAACAGGAACAGCGCAGCAGTTACGGAATACAGAAACCGCAGAAATACTATTGATAAAGAGTTTTTTTGCGCGACTTGCCGGAGCGGTGAAAAGTGTGATTTAAAGCAAGAGATTACGATCCAATACAGGTGGGCTCCTGAGATTAATCTTAATTACAGTTGTGATACAATGATTTTTCATAGAACTATGAATAAATGATAATTTATATATAATTTAAATTCACTACAGGCTTAAGTTGGCGCATCGACTTGCCGATAAACGATATAGAACCCTGTGGCAGGTTCAATTATGAAAAAAGGAAGTGGTGAATGATATGAGTACAAGTGGAATCAGTTTTTCAGGGTTGTTCAGCGGTCTTGATACAGAATCAATAATCGAACAATTAATGGAGATCGAAAGGCAGCCGATAGTACTCCTGGAAGAAAAGCAAACGAAGCTGAATTACGAGAAGACGGCTCTCCAGGAGATTAACACCAGCCTGCTTGCGCTGAAAACGAGTATAAAATCCTTCGCCGACGGGTTGATTTTCGAGAATGTGTTTAATACCGAAGACGAGGGTGTTGTATCCGGAACGGCGACGGCGGCGGCTTCGCAGGCCGAGTATGAGATTGAAGTGCTCAATCTCGCAAAAGGACAGGTGTCTGCCACGGATGCGAAAGCCGCGGGATATACAATGGGCGCCGGGCCGTATGATTTCACGATTACAGTAGACGGCACAGGAGAAGACTTTGTGGTCAGTCTTGCCGGAGGCGAGGATCTTACCGCTGTAGCCCAGGCGATCAACACCACTGTGGGCAGTGGCGGTACGACCTTTACGGAGATTGGTATCGCGCAGGTTATAACCGACCCGGTTAACAACACCGAGACGCTGGTTATCAAGAGCAGGGAAACGGGAACCGAGAATGCTTATACATTCACAGATGGGACAAACAATCCGCTCGGGGCCGGTCTTCTGAACCTGTCGGAGCTTCAGGGCGCGGTCGATGCCAAGATCGAGATCGACGGTGTGCAGATTGAAAGCTCGACAAATATTATCACTGATGCGATAAACGGCGTTACCCTCAATCTCGAATCCGTATCCACTCCGGGCGTGACAACCACGGTCAGCGTCGGGCTGGATGAAGAGGGCATTATTTCAAAGGTCAGCGATTTCATCGAGCAGTTCAATGCAACCACGGATTTACTGACCGGTTACATAACGGAAGATACGGTTGAGGACCCGGAAACCACGTCGGATTTGCAGTATGGGATCCTGCGCGGTGACATGGATTTGATATCAACGAAGTCGCAGATCAGGCTTCGCACAACGGGTTATGTAGATACATCGCTGGCGGATTACCAGATACTGTCTCAGATCGGAATAACGAGCGAGGCATCAGCCGGTTCGATGGTATCAACCAACATAGAGCTGGACGAGGAAAAGCTGCGGGCGGCACTCAGCGACGACATGGAACAGGTCGCCGATCTTCTCGAGGGCTGGGCGGACAGTATGGACGAATACCTCGAAGCCGAGACCGACGTGAGCGTTGTCCAGAGCATGGCCGGGAATTACTACAGAAGAATTCTCAATATTGACGATAGAATCGACAGTATAGATGACGATATAGTGTCCTGGGAAGAAAGAGTGGAGACTGAGGAGGAACGGTTGAGAGAGCAGTTCGCGGCGATGGAAGAAGCTCTTTCGGAGCTTCAGACACAGAGCGATTATCTCACATCCCAGCTCAGCAGTCTCAGCAGTTCCAGTGATTAGTAGAGATGAAAGGTAACGATAAACGAAATGAAGATCCTCGTTGACGGGGTTGAGAAGGACTGGAAATTCGATGAAGACCAGACGCTCGGCGAAACGATTGTCGAGATAAACGAAAGGATTCTCATCGATGATAGAAGAGTCGTTATCGGGATAAAAGTCGATGATGATGATATGCCGGAAGAAATAAAAAAGCTGACGCCGGAGCAGGTTACGCTCGACCAGGTGAAGCAGATCAGTTTCGAGACGCAGCCTTTCCAGGAGAGCCTGGCTCAGGAGTTCAACGCGGCTGAAAAGCTGATACAGGATATCCAGGATTCGATAAGCGTGATAGTCGGCCATATCCTTTCGGATGAACTGGATATAGCGATGAACTCGTTGCGCGAGAGCGTCGATAAGCTCATCTGGGTGTTCAACCTGCTGATGCAGGCATCGGCGATAAATGCTATCCGGCTGGATGATATTAAGTGCGGCGAGGGCACACTGAGCGAGTTCATGGGCAGGTTCAACAAGACGCTTCAGGAAATGATGGACGCGATGGAAAACAATGACACCACGCTTATCAATGATTTCCTCGAATATGAGATGGAGCCCGCCCTGGGAGAGCTCAAGACCGTGATAAGCCCCATACGGGAACAGATTATAGATTTTGAATTTCCTGATTGAGAGAGGTTATGGATCCTACAAAACCACCAACATATTCGAAGCCCGGTTTTGCAAACGCGGGAGGAGGCGACCCGTACCGCAAGTACATTGTCAATGCTGTTGAGACGGCGACGCCGTTGATGCTTATCATCATGCTTTATGATGAAGCGATAAAGATGTGTTCGCTTGCGATACAGGATATAGGTGTAAACAAGGAAAGCGCGCATAATAAGCTGATCAAGGCTCAGAAAATAGTCACCGAGCTGACGGTTTCGCTGAACATGGAAGCCGGCGGCGAGATTGCTGAAAACCTCAAGTCGATTTATCTCTATCTGCACATGAGGCTGGTCGAGGCCAACATAGAGAACAACAAGGGCAAGATAGAAGAGGCGATGAGGATTCTTAAAGACCTGCGCGAGGCGTGGGTGATTGTCAACCAGCAACAGAGGAAATCAGTTATCAATTCGGACGGCGGGATTTCTATCCAGACCTGATCCGTCCATTGCCATGGGAATAACAGAGACAGGAGCGGCTCTCGTCGGCAGATGGGAGCCTTTTTTCTGACAATGGAAGAACAGCGGGAACTTTCTGTTTACGAGAAAAATATCAAAGCGCTCGAGTTGCATTACCCGATGCTGCTTCGTGATTACCGCAACGCGCTCAAAAATCTCGACAGGAGACCGGATGCGGGTGCCGAAGTCGAGGTTGTGACAGGCAGGCGGGGGCATCCGACGTTCAAGCTGAAGACGAAGGTGGAGCGCGAATGCGCCGGCGGGCCGATGGTGTTCCCGCGACTCGATTATGTCAGGGCTGTTATAGCGATCTGCGACGAGTTGAAGCGCGGGCAGTCGTCTGTCGTTTTTTCCAGGGCGACTGGCAATCGGTTCATGCCGGATTTCTTCACCAGGGTGAAAGAGGACAAGGAAGTACATGGCCATTCTCTGTTCGACCCGGCTCGCGATGCAGTGAAGCGGTTCGGGAACAGCGATGACTACAAAGAGGACGAACGGATTATCCTGCTCGGGTTCGGGTTCGGATACGAGCTCCGCGAAATCCTCAGGCACATGAAACACAAGGTGATAAATATCATCGAGCCATACGTGAAAGTTTTCAAAGCCGCGCTGGAAACTGTGGATGTCTCGGATATATTCGAGCAGCACAGGTGTATTGTGTCGTTCAGCGTGGATCCGGGCGATCTTCAGTACGCGATCATGTCGCATGCGTCGCCGCTGTCGGTTCCGGAGTACAGGTTGAAGATGCTCACGCACGCGGCGTGTTACCCGAAGCTGTACAATATGGTAGCCCGTTTAAAAAACGAGGCTGCCACTTTCATAATGTTCAATCTCATGACGAATATTTTCGCGGGGCCGCTGTTCCAGCGCAACCTCGTGATGAATTTTCCGGTTGCTATGAAGAACCCCGGCGTCTGCGAGCTCGAAGGAAAGTTCAGTGGCAGGCCGGTTATTATCGTCGCCCCGGGCCCGTCGCTGGACGGCAACGCGGATCAGCTCAGGCGCGTGAAGGGCCGTGCGCTGATCATCGCCTGCGATACCGCCACGAGGATCCTGCTCCGCCACGGCGTCGAGCCGGATGTCATAATGAGCATCGATTATCAGCCGGCGAACTTTTATAAGCTCCGCGACGTGGATACTTCTTTCGCTTACCTTTTCCCGTCGATCGAGGTGATTCCAACCGTTCCGATGAATCATTGGGGAAGGATGTTCAACTACTATCACAGCGAGCTTACGGAAAAGGTTTACGACCCGATACTGGGAAAGCGGGGCAGGATATACACGGGCGGATCGGTGCTTACCGACGCGTTCAGCATGGCGCTGCTGATGGGAGCCGACCCGGTGATCATGGTCGGTGTGGATCTCGGATTCCCGGGCGAGAAGTGGTATGCGGACGGCAGCTTCGACAACGGGAAGTTCACGGAGAACCTGAAAGACCGCAAGGTGGATGTGATAGAGATCGAGGATATACACGGCGGAAAGATGCTGACGTACAGCAGTTTTTACGAGTTCCTGAAGTGGTTCAGGAAACGGATATCGCTGATTGACAACCGGGTGATAGACGCGACAGAGGGCGGCGCGAAAATCGAGGGCGCCGAGATAATGAAACTGTCCGATGCGATAGACGAGTTCGTTAAGGACGAGGGCGACCCGCGCGCGGTGCTCGACGAGGTTTACGAGGCGTTCGAACCCCCGGATATCGAAAGCGTTATCTCGAAAGTCGAGGAGTTCCTGGAAGATTACGACATGATATACGATGAGGTCGAAAAGGGGCTCAAGAGCTCGAAGCGTGCGCTCGACCTGATTGACCGTAATACGGAATTGCACGGGAACAAGGAGCTTATAAGGCTGCTCAAGAAAATGAACAGCGCGAAAGAGGTTTTCAAAAGGCCGGAGCTGGATACCCGGCTGGGGCTGATTTCGCCGATGATAGAGAAACAGATGGCCGACATATATTATTACGAGCAGGATGAATCGATCCCGAAACGCGACCGGTACCGGAAACTGGTCGAGCTGGACAGAAATTTCTACCAGAATTTCCTTAAGGCGTGCAGGAACATGAAATATTTCATGAATGTCATCCGCGAGGATATGTTGCTGGAGAAGGACCATGAAGAATTTGTTTAAAGACAGTGTGATACTTGTGACGGGCGGTACGGGTACCGTCGGCAGCGCGATCGTGCGCGAGCTGATGAAGTATGAGCCGAGGGTCGTCAGGGTGTTCAGCCGCGACGAGTCCAAGCAGTACGATTTCCAGAAAGAGCTGCGGGGCGAGAAACGGGTGCGGTTTTTTGTCGGCGATGTGCGCGACAAGGAGCGGCTCATGCACGCGATGGAGAATGTGGACATAATATTTCACACCGCGGCGATGAAGCATGTGATCGCCTGCGAGTATAACCCGTTCGAGGCGCTGAAGACCAACCTGCTCGGCACGAAGAACGTTATCGAATGCGCCCTGGAGTGCAACGCTGAGAAGATGATGCTCACCAGCACGGACAAGGCGACCAATCCCTGCAACACGATGGGCGTGTCGAAGCTGTTCGGCGAGCGGCTTGTCACCGCGGCGAATTATTACAAGGGCAAGCATCGCACCGCGCTGTCTTCGGTGCGTTTCGGAAACATTCTCGGTTCGCGCGGCTCGGTGTACAATGTGTTCCGGCGGCAGATCGAAAACGGCGGGCCGATCACGGTTACGGACCCGGAGATGAGCAGGTTCGTTATCACTGCGCGCCAGGCGCTGGAATTCGTGTTCGAGGCGACCCGGCTCGCGAAGGGCGGCGAGATATTCATCCCGAAAATGCCGGTGCTGCGCGTTAAGCACATGGTGGACGCCATGCTCGATATGTACGCGACGCCGGAAACGCGCGATTCAATCAAACTTGAGATAATCGGCTCCCAGCCCGGAGAAAAGGTTTACGAGGAACTCATGACCGACGAGGAGGCCACCCGCGCGGTGGAAACCGAATCCATGTTTATCCTCAAGCCACAGATACCGGACCTGTTCGAACGCGAGTACCGGTATCCCGGACAGCGAAAACCCGGTGTCCCGCAGTATATCTCTCATGATTACGAACCAATGTCTGCCGGGCTGATAAAGGAATTGCTGGTCGATCTCTGATCGCTTCATCCGGAAAGGATATGGCTGTTTCGCAATGCCGAAAAAGCAGCTTTCTTCTTTTATTTAAATCCTTTTAAATAAAGGACTGTATTGTTACGCGGCGGCTTTGTTGTTCTTTAATTCAAAAATAAATATTTAATTCAGGCGGTTTGATTCGATGGCTGATCCAAAAAGAGTTCTTGTGACAGGCGGTGCGGGTTTCATCGGGCGCTGGGTGGTGAAGGCGTTTCTTGCCGACACCCGAGCCAGGGTTTATGTGCTCGACGACTTTTCGAACGGCGTGAAGGAGAACCTCGCGGAGTTCAGCGGCGAGCCGAGGCTGGCGGGGGTTAAAAAGGGCCGCATCCAGAGCGCGAAGACGGTTGAAGATTTCGTTGGAAAGGTTAAGCCGGATCTCTGCGTGCACCTCGCGGCGCAGATCATTGTTCAGGACAGCATCGATGATCCGGGCGGCACGTTCGAGTCGGACGTTCGCGGCACGTTCAACCTGCTGGAGGCATGCCGGGCGGCCGGCTCGCGGTTCGCGTTCATGAGCACGTGCATGGTGTACGATCTCGCGGCGGCGAAAAGCGGTATAACGGAGCTGCACCCCGTTCTCCCGCGCTCACCCTATGCGGGCGCGAAGCTCGCGGGCGAGCATCTCGCGATTTCCTATTATCACGCATACGGAATGCCTGTTACGGTGATGAGGCCGTTCAATACGTACGGGCCGCACCAGAAGGCGACGGGCGAGGGCGGCGTGGTGTCGATATTTGTCTCGAAACAGCTAAGGGGCGAGGAGTTGAGAATTTACGGGACGGGCCGCCAGACGCGGGATCTGCTGTTCGTTGGTGATTGCGCGGATTTCGTTATGCGGGCCGGGATGTCGCGCGCTGCGGAGGGACGGGTTCTGAACGCATCGACGGGCGAGGACATTTCGATTAACGCGCTCGCGCGACTGGTTGTGGACTCGGCGCCGGGAAAAACCGGCTCGAAGATAAAAAGGGTGAAGCATATTCACCCGCAGAGCGAAATCATGAAACTATGCGGTGATTGCGCGGCGGCGAAAAAGCTGCTCGGCTGGAAACCGCGCGTGCCGCTGAAAAAAGGGATAGGGCTTACGCGCGACTGGCTCTCGGATCTTATGGAGCGGGGTGATACGACATGGCAGTAGAAAAACCGGCGATCGAGGGCGGCACACCGGTGCGCGATACGGTGCTTCCGTATGCGACACAGTGGATCAGGCAGGAGGAGATCGACGCGGTTGTCGAGGTGCTGAAATCAGGCTGGCTTACCGGCGGTCCGAAGGTGCGCGAGTTCGAGGCGGCGCTTTGCGGGGTGACGGGCGCGGAGCATGCCGTGGCTGTGAATTCATGCACCGCCGCGCTGCACATCTCTGTTGTTTCGCAGGGTATCGGGCCGGGCGACGAGGTCATCACGTCGCCGATGACGTTCATTGCAACAGCGACAGCTGTGCTGTACGCGGGCGGCACGCCCGTGTTCGCCGATGTAGCGGAGGGCACGGTCAATATCGATCCGGCGGATGTCGAGCGACGGGTTACTGAAAAGACCAGGGCGATCATGCCGGTGCATTACGCCGGGAACCCGGTCGATCTGGACACGATTCATGCGATAGCGCGGAAGCACGGGCTGAGGGTTATCGAGGACGCGGCGCACGCGGTCGGCGCGGAGTACGGCGGCAGGCGGATCGGCACTCACTCGGATGCGGCCTGCTTCAGCTTCCACGCGATCAAGAACGCGACCTGCGCGGAGGGCGGCGCGGTCACGACCAACGACGCGGAGCTTGCCGAACAGCTTCGCACACTGAGATTTTTCGGCATCCCGATGGATGCTTTCAAACGGGCGTCCAGCCCTGCGCCGTGGCATTACGAAATGACGCAGCTCGGGTTCAAATATAATACGACGGATATCCAGTGTGCGCTCGGCGTGGTCCAGCTCGGGCGCATCGACGAGTTGAACGCGCGGCGAGGCGAGATTCACGACGCCTACAACGAGGCGTTCGCGGACATGCCGGAGATCGAAACGCCGGAACTGACGCCGGGAACGAAGTCGGCCTATCACATGTATGTCGTGAAGCTCGACACCGATGCCCTGAGAGTGGGCCGCGACGATATCCTGGCCGCGCTTCGGGCGGAGAATATTTTCGCCAACATTCACTATATGCCCGCGTACCGGCATCCGTACTTCGCCGGCAAGTTTGGCTTCGACCCGGCGGAATACCCGGTTGCCGAAAAGGTATCGGCCCGCGCTGTGACGCTCCCGCTGTTCCCGAAGATGAGCGGCGCAGATATAGAAGATGTGCTGACGGCGGTGAGAAAGGTCATCTCTTTCTACAGGAAATAGTTATAAAAGGGAACACCGGGCGACAGGCCGGCGACGGCGGAACTGAGCCCGGAAAAATTCAGAACGGAAGAATAAGCGGATATGGCGGCGGCGGATACCGGAAAAGCGCTCGATGCGTGCCTTGAGAAACTGAGCTCGCAGCTCGACGCGATGAAAAGCGTTTACCCGCGGTTTCCTCATGCGTATTCCGGCGGGGAGTGGAAGACGTCGGGCGACGCGGAATGGCAACAGCTTATTGACGGCTACTGGACCGGCGGGTTCTGGGTGGGGCAACTCTTCATTGCGCACCGGCTGACCGGCGACGAGGATTTCTATTACTGGGGCCGTCGCTGGCTGAACCTGCTCAGGCCGAGGGCCGAGGTCCGTTCCATGCACGATCTCGGGTTTCTCTTTTTTCCGTCGAGCGTGGCCGGGGTGGAGTTCTACGGCGAGAAGGATTTCATGGATACCGCGATTACCGCGGCGTCGAACCTTGCGTCGAGGTATTCGCGCAGGTACCGCTGCATAACAATATTCGAACGCGAGCCGCTCGACCGGACGCTCGCGGTTGACACGATGATGAACCTGCCGCTCCTGTGGTGGGCGGGCAAGAGGACGGGCAACGAGATGTGGTTGCGGATAGCGGACAATCACCTGCGCACGACCGCGCAATTCGCGCTCAGGGATGACGGTTCCACCAACCATATCGTCAGGTTCGAGGCGGGCGCGAGGGAGGTTGAGGAGGTCGAGAGCTGGCAGGGCGATTCGGCGGAAAGCTGCTGGGCGCGCGGGCAGGCGTGGATGATAGCCGGGCTTGCTTACGCGCTGCTGTTCACGCGCAATGACGAGTACCGCGAGATGCTGGAACTGCCGCTGCACTATTTCGGGACGCATTTGCCGTCCGACGTGGTGCCGTGCTGGGATCTCGATGTGGATACCGGTATCGGCGAGCCGCGCGATGCGTCGGCGCTAGCAATCGCGGCACATGCGCTGATTCTGCTGAAAGGCTGGCCGGAACTGCGGCAGCTATCCAGGCCGTGGATCGACGCGCTGGTAAACAATTGCGCCGCGCCTGCGGATACACCGGGCCTGCTCGAACATGTTTGTTTTCACAAACCGCAGAATCTCGACACCGACTGCTCGTGCATGTTCGCGGATTTCTATTACCTGCTCGCGCTGGCGAACGCGACGGGCCGGCTCGAAGGGCCTTGCATTTCCGGCTTCTAATTCGGGCCGCGGCCTGATATAATCCCGCAAGCGGAGGTTCGAACAATGGCGACAATTCTCGGAGTTATACCGGCGCGCGGCGGCAGCAAGGGACTGCCGGGCAAAAACACGAAACCCATCGCGGGCAAACCGATGATCGGCTATGTCATCGAGGCCGCGAAAAAATCGAAGCTTCTCGACCGGCTGGTCGTTTCCACCGATGCGGACTACATCGCCGATGTCGCGGCGCAGTTCGACTGCGAAGTTATCCGGCGCCCCGATGATATCTCCGGCGACACAGCGCCGATCGAGGAGTCTCTGCGACAGGTGGTTCGAAAACTCCGGGAGTCCGACAGTTTCGATCCAGAAATCGTTGTGCTCATGCAGGCGAATGTCCCGATACACAAAGACGGCACTATCGACGCCGTGGTCCGGAACCTGATGGATTCCGATTACGATTCGGTGGTATCCGCCTTCGAGGCAAACCAGCGCCCACAGTGGATGAAGCGCATCGTCGACGGCAGGATCGTTCCTTACATGGAATGCGCGGAGTACCGCAGGCAGAAACTCGAACCGCTGTACCTGCTCGACGGGCAGGTCATGGCGATCCGAACCCGGACGCTGTTTGAAACCGAGGGCAGGGTCGGCGTACATCTGTATCTCGGCGACAACGTCGGCTGCTTTGTTCAGGACCGTCTGTATGCGTCGGATGTGGACAGCCCGGAGGATTTCCGCATGGCGGAGATCACGCTCGAATATCTAAACTCCAACAAAACCGATACATAGCAAAAAAGCTATAATACAAAGGCCGTTTTGTGTTTCGCAAAAAAGAAACAGGTGCGGATGATAGTTTTGACATTTTTAATATCGCCGGCGGCTCCGTTGCTGGTGGGAATAAACCGGCGGGAACTGTAACTTGATTCCGTACGGATTCCATTATATTATGCAAAACACAACACGAGGGGAGGAGAGATAATGAATATCAGACGAAGAGTGACGGCGATTGCTGCGGCGATGTTCGCATTGATACTGGGTGCAATGCCCGCAGACTCGCAGGATCTCACGCCGCAGCAGATACTCGACCGCGCCATAACCGGGTATGAGAATGTCGAAAGCCATTCGTACACGTGGTATGCAGAGGGGATGGACACTTTCAGCAAGGACCGACAGAAAGAAATACAGAGCAGCAACCAGAAATATGCTAAGAAAGCCGGTGCGGAAGAAGTAGAGGAGGAAGCGAAACTCGTTCGCGGCAAGTACGAGATGAAGTTCATGAAGCCGTACCTCGCGCAGATGAGACTCGTAAAATCGGACTTCGTGCCGAAGATCGGGTGGGGAATGCTGCTCACCTACAGATCGGACACCAACCCGGACGTGTGGTGGGCGAAGCCGAAGATCTCGCCGATGGCGGTCAAGCGAAGCGTCGCGGATGATGATGCCGCCGGCTCGATCACGTCGAACTGGACGGTGGTGTTCCTGTACATGCTGTATTACTCGCAGAACGCCGAGATGACGCTCCAGCCCGATGCGGAAGCCGACGGGCACGACTGCTATGTCATCCGCTACAATTTCGACTGGGAGAAGAGACCGGAATGGGATCACAAGAAACCGGATTTCGGCAAATTCGGAGTGCCCGAGCAGATTGAAACGCTTATCTGGAAGGACATGCTTAACATCGAGGAACAGAAATTTTCTTATATCGATTACTACATTGATAAAGAAAAATTCTGGCCCCGAAAAACTGAAGAATATATAAATGGTAAATTTCACTGGCGAAATACGCTCGCAGATGCTAAAGTTAATGACTTGACTGTAAAAGATTTCTAAACACCTTCGGGTGTTGGATATGTTTCAGGCCTTTACCCGGCACTGAAACAGCTGACCGCCGGGCCACAAGCCCGGCGGTTTCATTTTACTACCCCCCCGTTTCAGGTTTTCAGGAAAACAGGTAATCCACGCGACATGTTTCACGCCGAAGCGAGCCCTTCCCCGCTGTCATTCACGCGAAGGAGGCTGTTGAAATCCCCGCTCTGTCATTCTGAGGAAGTGCAGCGACCGAAGAATCTCTGACTAATCGCTCCCATCGTCTCGGTGGGAGCGCCGAGCGAGATCCTTCGCTGCGCTCAGGATGACAAACGATCAACGATACATTTTTGTTCTCGTTACGATGCTCCGCGTCGTAACGCGATAGCCG
>ERZ795048.832-NODE-832-length-30730-cov-9.651834_pt1 | contig 30730 bp, 29 predicted proteins | sample MGYA00375132_ERZ795048 | MGnify/ENA primary metagenome ERZ795048 (study PRJEB30177, sample SAMN05720225) | activated sludge metagenome | isolation source: Anaerobic digester | place: Hong Kong | collected 2014-12-17 ... | reverse complement strand
CGTCAATTTTATCATCTGAAAGAAGATTCACTTCATTCAATAGCTCGACCTTTTTTATTTTATTAACTTTCATATCATTAACTCTTCAAATTTTGTGGTTATAATATAAGTAACACCTCACTATCGATATAATAAAGTATTGAAAATGGAAAGCGGTTGATAAGACATTTTCTAACATTAGTAGAAATCTTCGGCCATGACTCAGGGTACTTCTTTATGCGGTTTATACCTTTTCTTATTTCTGAGGCAAATTCGAATCCAAGACCTGAACGCTCATTGTTATAATATTTAACTGTTTCAATCAGCTCTTCAACAGCTTCATTCCTGTAACGGACAACCATTATTTTATTATATTCTCTATCATGCCATAAACTTCTTCTTCAGGGAGAGAGCCGGAAGCATCTTTTTTATGTAATGCCACTCGTCGCTCAGCCTCATCAGCCCAGGCTTTTTTTATTTCTTCATCCTGCTCAACATCAAAACTTTCTATAATACTTTCAAGAAGCTCTGCACGCTCAATAGGTGGAAGATTTACAGCTTTATTTAATATTTCCTGTGTTTGCGGTTTCATAATTTACTCCATTAATAAACTTAAATATTTCTATTAACACATAAATATTCAAGTATTTTTTGGATTATGAGCACCTCAAAAAATCAGTTTTTTCATTAATTGAAAAATGATAAAACCTGATTTATCCAATGGTTGTGCCCACAAGGGAACATCCGAAATGTAATTTATAGAGGTTCCCTTATTTTTATTAGTATAACAACTATAAGTTCGTTTTACGGTTGTTTATGGATATACCACAACTGTATCGCGACAATAACCTCTTCAAACAAGGAGTTCGAAAATCGTTCATGCGGGGAAGCTGCGAGAAACACAATAAGAACTCCCGGCCATCTGGCCAGGAGTTCTTTAGAAGGAATTGAACTATATAAATGCAGAATTTCAGATATTGTCAAAACAATTAACTATCTGCTTTACGTGACAGTTTATATATCTGAATAACTACTGAATTATACTTTTTTAACGTTGGTTGCGAAAGGTCCTTTGGGGCCCTCGCCTATTTCAAATTCAACAGTATCGCCTTCATCGATATACCCTTGCACTTCATTTTTATGAACAAATAAATCCTTACCGGATTCCTGTTCGATAAACCCGAAACCTTTGGTCGGATTAAACCATTTAACTTTTCCTTTTGGCATAATAACCTCGTAAGTAATTTTATTAGGACCTGTATAAATAATGTTTTAAATTATGGGCACCTCTAAAAATCAGGAGTTTCATTATTATCAAATATAATAACTCCTGATTTTATCAGATATTGTGCCCACAAGGGAACAACAAAAATGTAATTTATAGAGGTTCCCTTATTATATTTTCATAAAAAACAAGGATGTATAAAATAGCAAACAGTTTTTTTCTTTAATCGCTAAATTGGCCATTAAAATAACGTTCATAATCCGGGAAAGAGCGGTATATGTCGGATAATTTCCTTTAAACATGTACTAAATGACCATGTTGTGATAAATGTTTTATTGTTTTCGCCCTGATTATCCGGGATGCCGGTCGTCACACCCGGGAACAGAGCATGCGCACCATTGTTGGGTTTTCAATAAATGATTTTTACTCTCCCCACAATCCCGCTCTCGAGCCGTACTTTAATACCGTGAGGGTGCGAGGGAGACCTGGTGAGGATGTCTTTTACCACTCCCGGTGTCATTTTTCCGGTTCGCTGGTCCTGTTTCTGCACAACAGCCACTTTTATGCCCGGCTTTATGTCCGCTCTCATTGTACCGTCCATATTTGCACTCCCTGTTTTTTTATCATTTTTTACCGTAACCGGTCCAACTGGTTGGCGAAATTCCGCCTGCCGCGCGGGCTGCAGCCTGAAGGCGCCGGCCTGGCAATGCCACACATGAGGTCATATCCTGCCCGGGGGATCGCGTCAGCGTCCGGCAGTATCTGTATATTATTCTTTCGTCCTGTTAAAATTCTTTTTTCGGGAAGCCAGCTCCCGCACCCAGGCCGGGTCCTTTGTGGCACAGATTACTTCAAGGTCTATTCCTTCCTCAATAATCCGCCTGCCGATTTTCAAAAAACCGCTGTCTTCTGTTATAATAACAATTTTTTCAACATCACTTCCGGCATTGTCCAGCAGTGCTTCAATCATCTCTTTGATCTTTATATCTGCCGAATTACGCGAACAGCCTTCAGTACTGGTGAGCTGCCAGCCATGATCCATAAGGGCCTCTTTGCGCGCCTCCTTGATCTTAGCGAATACGACATGGCATTGTATGGCACCGTCAGCCTTTGCCACATGGTCCATGATGGCATGAAGATTGTGAAAAGAAACGTTTTCTATGTCCCAGAAATAATGAGTACTCACGGACAGGCCTCAGGTAAAATACAGTATAGTGACATTGTCACCGATGCCGGTGAGCCGGTCTATACATTATTCTCTATGCTGATCATTTTTATTGCCGTATAAACGGAACAGGTGTGGCGTATATGAAGCATTTGTGGGTTATCGGCCCTTTGGGCTAGACCCCATCCGGAAGTTTTGACCGCATCATTTGCCTTCGGTTCAACGTGCGCCCGTCCACAATGAAAGTGCCGTCGCCGACCGCGTGAATGGTCCGCTTCTCGTTCCGTGTGCTGTCAATGTACGCCGCGACGCCTTCAAGGACAATGATATTGTGCTTATTGACGATATCGATGACTTCGCATTCGATATTGGCAAGGCATTCCCTGATCAGGGGCGCCCTGACCTGTTTTCCCTTAACCGGGGTCAGTTTGAACTTTTCAAATTTATCGGTGGACGCACCGGAGCAGGTCCCTATGCCGACAACCCTGTCGATCAAGTCAACAGTGGGGACCGCGATTACGCATTCCCGTGATTTTTTAAGCGCGGCATAGGAGTAGTTCCAGGGGCCCGTGGTCATTGCAAACAGCGGCGTAAAACCCGTCACCATGGTCCAGGATATCGTCATGATGTTGTTCTTTTTGCCGTTGTTCGTCGTCACGAGCACAACCGGTCCCGGTTCAAGCAGCGTGAATGCTTTGCTGATCTTTATTTTCCTCATCATCGCCCCTCCTATACGGTTTGCCTGAAATCGTAATAGACTGTTATTCACAATTGGAGAATTATTAATCATGTATAGTAGATATTTTATACATTTTTTAAAAATTATGTTATCAAAAAAGATAAATAATTCCATGCGATATCCGCAGTATGCTCCTTCGATATCTTTCAAAGGTTCAGTTTCTGTGTGATCAGTGATTTTGAAAGGTTCATTCTCCGTGGCAGTACCGTTCTGGTCTGTTCTTATCTTTCCATGATCTCGCGAAGTTCAAGGGCATAGTAAAACAATTCGGTATATTTTTCACATTGACAAACATGACATGGTTTTGTACATTTTCTTTAAGCGAGGATAACAATGAAAACAGCGACTTTCAGTGATTTCAGGAATAACGCAAAACAATACTTTGATGAAGTTGAAAAAGGTGAAATAATACAGATATACCGCCATGGCAAGCCGGTTGCCATTATCTCTCCAGTGGGTCATAAAGACATTTCTCGTTGGAAAGATGCAAAGCCTCTTACTATACCCGGTGTTTCACTCAGCAAAGCCATTCTCTCCGAACGAGAGGAACAGTGAAACTGTTCCTTGACTCATCAGCCCTGGTAAAACGCTATATCCGTGAAGACGGCACAGACCGTGTAATAGCCAGGTGTTATCCGAAGTCTGGATGCTCTTCACATAGCTTCAGCACTTATATATAACTGTGATATCTTCGCAACAGGTGATGTAAAACAAAAGGATATTGCCAAAAAAATGGGTTTGTCGGTCGATTTTATATAACTGGTAATGTTCTTGTTAACAGAGGCTGTCACATGACCGTAAAAACAGGCATAACCATGCTGTTTATCGCCGGTATTGTCGCGGGCGTCATCGCCATCCTCATGCTCGTGAACGGCGAATGGGCGGGCTTTCTCGGCACACTGATCGTCGCACTCGGCTTTATTGGTCTCGGATGGGCCGCCAAACGCCTGTTTTCATCTGCAGAGAAAAAAGAGAACAGCGGCCAAAGCACGGTCAGCCGCGTGATCCTGGTCGTGTTCGGCGGCGCCGGCCTCATTATGCTGGCCGGGAGTCTCGCGTTATTTCTGGATGAGGATGTGCCGGCAGGGATCGGCATGTTGATCTTCGGCCTTGTATTCTGCGCGGCCGGGTATTTCGGCTCACGCGCTTTCGCTCCCCCGAAAGGAGCCAGGGCTGTACCGATACGCACCGGCACGAGTGACATCAGGGGCGTCATGGGCCAGTCGGGCAAGCTTGAGGAAACGGCGTATGTATATGTCGATGAGAGCACGCCCGATGATGAAATCAGGAAAATGCAGGATGACTGGGAACAGCGGCCCTGGACACAGCGGAGTGACTGGGCCGAAGGGATGGTTGTTCAGGAAGGCGTATCTGACATCCGCCTCCTTGTTGTTTTTACCGTGATCTGGAACATCATCGGCTGGGGGATAGCCGTTTACGGCATAGGGGTCGAATGGAATTCATCTGAGATACCGTGGTTTCTTGTGGTTTTCCCGGCATTCGGGATAGCGCTCATGTACCTGTGTGTCCGGACATGGGTACGCAGAAGGAAATTCGGCGTCAGCATTTTCCACTGTAATACCATGCCTTTCTATCCCGGCGGCCGGGTTCAGGGTGCCATACAGACCGGTGTTCCCGTGAAAAGCCGGAGCATGCAGGAGTTTTCCCTCAGGTTTATGTGCGCCAGGAGAACCACGGTCATCGACGCCGAAGGGAAGGACCGCGTCATCGAAGAAATTCTCTGGAGCCGGGAGGAGAAGGTCTCCGGCCTCATTTCGCATAAAGGCCCGGGCTTTCAGGTACCGGTTGATTTCGCCATTCCCGAAAACCTCCCCCCTTCCCGGCTTTCACCGGAGAACGACCGGGCCCTGTGGCTCCTGCACGTGAAGGCCCCGGTCAAAGGCGTTGACTACGCCGCGCAGTTCGAGGTGCCCGTGTACGGGAAACCCGGTAATTAAAAAAGCGTCACCCTGTACCGCACCGGATATCCCCCCGCACGTGATCCCGATTCCTCTTACACGAAACAGTGAACAGGCAATGCCGGAGTATAAGCACCTGATGGGGCTGTCCCAAAAAAACGTTCGTCGAGTGAATTTCGTAAGGTGGAAACAGTATTCCCGCTCATTTCAATACGATTTCGATGTTTACTCCATCAAAATCACTCAATGAACGTTACGAAATTAGTATCGAGACGACTTTTAGACAGCCCCTTTTTTGCCGGATATTATTCCGAACGGGAATTGAGCCCGTGCAGGCCCTCACGCGGTTTTGGCGCCGGTCCCCGGGAACAGCAGGAAACAGAGGGACGGGGCCCGTCATATACCTCGGACATCGTTCAAGCAGAACGGGTCGAGTAATTTTTCTGTCTACTGCTATGAGACTGCCTTCCACAATTGTATTGACAGGCCGGTGTGCCGTGGTCATGGCCATGATCATGGGCTACCCGGCAGTGAAGTTCGCAAGGGGCTTCCAGCGGGAGTTTTCCGGGATCACGTTTGTTTGACGGCAAGAGAGGCACCTGTGAACATGCTGTTTATAGTTCTTTTTCCATCCATATGACATCAAAGTATTGATTGAATTTTTTACCGATTTTAGTAAACGCACCGCATTGTTTGAATCCGTTCTTCTGATGAAAGTTTATACTGTCATGGTTTTCTGATGAAATATCAGCGAGGATTGTTTTTATTCCCATTTTTTTTGCGGATTCTTCCAGTTTATCTAAAGCTTTCTTCCCGATTCCGTTCCCGGTGTATTCTTTTTTAATAAAATAACTGATTTCGGCGGTTTCTTTAAAAACAGGAAACGGGTTATATGGCCTTAATAAGCAAAATCCGATTATGGTATGGTCATGTTTAATAACAAAAGCAGGATACATTTTTGCAATTTCTAAAAATCTTGAATAGAACATATTGGGAAGCTTCCCTTCCGGGTACGCATAAAAAGTTTGTTCAGCATAATAGTTGAAAATATCCATGACATCGCGTTCATGCTCCGGTGACATCGGTTCGAAGGTGCAATCCATAACATTTTTCCTGACAATATAATAGTTGTATTTCCCCCTTCTCATGCACCGGGGGAGGATGCCGAAACCCGCAGTGGGTTCCGCGGCTTACCTTTTTTTCTTCCTGGCCTTTGCTTTTTTTGCTTTCTTCGCCCTGGCCGGCGCCGATTTTTTTGCCGTATGGATATAATAGCTCACTCCGACATTGAACATGAACCGGCCGAATATATTCTCGTCCTTTTCGAGAGGGCCCATATTGGGTATCATGGCATTGAACATCCCGCAGACCGCAAGCCGGTCGATCACCTCGTATTCGAGACCGGCCGAACAATCCATGGCAAAAGCGAGCCTGCTGTACCATCCGGTGTCCTCGAACTTGACCCGGTATACGGTGCAACCCATGCCCAATCCGAGATACAGCTTGAGTTTCTTCGCGGGCGAGAAATAATACCTCGCGCCCAGCATGAACGGCGCCATGTCCATTACCGCGTCCTCGACGACATCCCGGTACAGCCCCGAATACTCGTGGTCGAAATAAATCCTCTCCCACAGGAACCGGTACGTGATCGAAAGCTTGTCTATGACGAAAAACTGGATCTCCGGCTGAACAGCAAGCGCGAACGCGATGTCCCTGCCCTCGCAAAGCGGCGTGGCGCAGCCGAATCCAAGATATCCCCCGAAGGCGAGATCGTATTTTCGGGCGGTTTCTGCCCGTGCCCCGCCTGCCGCGGTCAGCAAGAAAAAGGCTGTAATGAAAGTAGAAATAATAACTGCGGAACGCTTCATCCTGGCCTCCCGGTCTGATCCGCTGCCGAAAATACCGGATACATGAAAGACCGGCAAAATTTTAACTGCACACTGTCAGAAGGGACTTTTTAATGAAGAAGAGAACCTTCTGTGGTTTTAATAATCTGCCCTGATAACAATAGTCAACTCGTTGATCACGAAACATAATTAACATGATGGAATCGTCAAGAAGAATACCGTTCCCATGTAACGGGTTATATCTCTGGCAGGCAGGCAATTAAATACTCCAGGGGCTGTCAGCGGGAGTTTTCAGGAAATACCTATGTCTGAGGAGAAAGGGGTATCAACCTTAACGCCAGTTTTATATCCTCCGCAATCATTTTTCGTTTTGATTGTTCAATGTTAAAACTGTCGCCTGTTTGAGTGTATGAGGGGATAAACCTGATATTATTTAAAACATGCACTTCCTTTCGTATTTTGTATGTCGGCCCCTGCCTGATCGGTTTGATGTTGAATCTGGATTTAAAAATATAATTTACCGATTTAATCGCAAAGTCGCCCATGCACATAATTACCTTAACGTTGGGAAAGCCGAAAATTTCTTGTTCGAGATATTTAGAAGCGCATTCTTTTATCGTTTTGGCGGACACCAGATAATCAATTTTAGAACATTTTATGGCGGTAGTCAGATATACTCCACTATTTGTAAGATCATTATAGGAATTAATATGTATACCGGCATCCTTAAACGCAATTTGTGTGGTTATAAAAAATGAACCCCGGTTGTTTTCATAAAAATAGTTCGAATGGTCCACCGGAGGCGCTTCGGAAACCATAATTATGGAAATGTTATTCTTATTGCCTTTAAATTTTGGATAGATAAAATCCTTATTGGTATCGGTGCATGGATAACTGCATTTTGCCGGGTTAATGTTCACTGGTGTATCCTCCTCAATGCGCGTCATGCAATGTTTTGATTGCCCAGTATCCGGCCGCGGTATATCTGGGCGAAGGACCAATTTTTAATCAGGATATTCGCTATTATGTGCAGTTTTATTGGTGCCATCGCATTACAAGTTCATTTTCTCCTGTTTCCTCATCTTTTGATTCTGAAATGATAGAGAAACCCTTGGTTGTATAAAATTCGATACTTTTTTTGTTTTTACAAAACACTTTTAATTGAAGATTTTTGCGATTGCTTTTAGCATGATCCAGTAAGGAACTGCCAATACTGAGACCATGGGTTTCCGGCCTCACGAAAATTGCAGCAAGATAATCATCTATCAAAGAAATAAATCCAAAGATTCTCTCGTCATTGACAGCCAGATATGTTTCAGACATCGGGATGTATTTATTTTTCATCAAGGTCTTGTTTGCTTCCCAGTAATCTTTGGGAATAAAGCTGTGAGCCTGTATTGACGTTTCATACCAGATGTCGACAACTTCAGGAATATCATCATCATTCATTTTTCTTATGGGCACCTCTAAAAATCAGGAGTTTCATTATTATCAAATATGATAACTCCTGATTTTATCAGATATTGTGCCCACAAGGGAACATCAAAAATGTAATTTATAGAGGTTCCCTTATTTCAATATCTTTCAAAATGTTTCCCCGTCATCACGGCAGGGAAGCCGGTTCCCCGTCTGCCCCTGCACATATCCCGGTTTACCTCTATCTGTCTTTCACATTTTTACCGTTATTTCTACTTTTCGTTTGTTTTAAAGTATCTAATCCCGTTTTGTAAATTTACTATAATTCTTTTTCCTTTTACCAGAGGATTTATCCTTTTTTCGCTTTTCCCTATATGACATCTCATAAAAATCCGCTTCTCTCTTTAATTTAATATGGTTTTTATACCGATCTTCTTCTATCTCGCCGTCTTTAACCGCCTTCAATACTGAACGAAGCAAAAAACTTCAACCCGCCCCCTCCACGTTAGTTCCCTGCCAGCCAATAGAATACTCAACTCTCTTGAACCGTCAAGGACAATACAATTGCAGCCTGCACTCTTTCTCCCCCTTTATTTAAAGGGGGCCGGGGGGATTTCTCCCCTTCCAGAAAAAAATGTATCTCAGCCCCTTTTCCATTGTCTCTATAAAGATCAACCGAAAAAGGAGGCCCATCATGGCGACAGTTACACTCAACCCGGTACTCACCTCGATCAGCGGCACCACCGGCAGGCTGGTGTTCTACACGAGAAACGACAAAACCATAGTGCGGACATGGGTACGGCCCGCGAACCCGAATACCCCGGCCCAGAAGGCAAACCGCGAACGGTTCAGGCAGGCCATGAGCTCATGGAAGGCCCTTTCGGATGATGAAAAGAAAGCGTATAACCTGATGGCGAAGAAGCAGGGCATGGCCGGGCACAATCTGTATATTTCGCGCTGGATGAAGGACCGCGCGCAGGAAATCAATAATAAACCGGCTATGGAAACGGTTCAGAGATATGTTGCGGGGGGTGAGTGTATTGATGAAACATTCCGCAGGCGCGTATCGCGATACGCGCCTACAAAGAGATCTTCTTCACCCGGTTTTCACCCCTCCGTCACCGCTCCGTCATCCCTTTTATTGACGGATTATGCGCGGTGCTTTCCCGGTAACCGGGGGTATGGTGCCGGGATTTCGCGGCATTGAAGCATGACCTGCCCGCCGTAAACACCGTGACTCAGACCGCCGCGGACCGGCGCAGCGCCCTATTTGGTAAAAATGTTTTTCAGCAGCGTGTGGAACTCGTCGTTCTTGAAATGGTGCCGCATCTGCATGAGCCCGATGTAGAGCGAGTAGTCGCGGTATGACCTGGTGCGCGCGGCGTCTTCATCCATGCCGGAATCCATATGAAGTTTTTTCATGTATTCAATCCTCATCCGGTCAAGGCGGTCCTGGAAACGTCTGACAACCGGGTTGTACAGCGCCCACGCGCGGACGGCAAGCTCAAGGCCGCCTGACAGCTGGAACGTCAGGCTCGTCAGCAGTTTCAGGCTCTCGTGCGGACTTTTACCCCCGCTGGTGATCCGGTAAATTTCAAGGGTTGAAATGTTTTCATAGTGCGCGAGGAGGCTCTTTATGTAATTCTCGTGGCTGTTGAAATGGTGATAGAACGCGCCCTTCGTCTTCCCGGTGCGGAGCGCGAGGCCATCAATGGAAAGCATCGCCGGGCCCTTCGTTTCAAGTATCTTCAGCCCTTCGTCGAGCCATATCGTTTTCGCGTCTTTTTTGCTTGACAAACAGCGCCTCCATACCATACGGTATGGTATGTTTTATGTCAAGCGCGGCTGAAGGTCAAGCTTTTTTTCAGGGGGGGATGTCATGGACCGTAAGAACAAAACTCTCGGCTACGAACAGCTCGACCGGATGTTCGACCCGAAGAGTATCGCCATTATCGGCGTCGCCGAGGAAGGGTTCAGCTTCGGCAGGGGGATGCTGCTTTCTCACCTCTCCATCGGGTACGCGGGGAAGCTTTACCCCGTGAACCGGCGCGGCGGCACCATAGAAGGCATGACGATATACCCTTCCGTTGAAGACATTCCCGGGCCAGTTGATTTCGCGATCATCGCTGTCCCGGCAAAATATGTTCCGGACGCGGTGGAGTCATGCCTTAACAAGGGCGCGGCGGGCGTCGAAATACTTTCATCCGGTTTCAGGGAAATGGGAACGCCTGAAGGGATCGCGCTCGAAGAACAGGTACAGGCCATTGCCGCGCGCGGTATCAGGGTGCTGGGGCCGAACTGTTTCGGCATCTACTGCCCCCGGTCGGGCCAGACGCTCCTCCCCGGACCGAACCTTTCCCGCGAGCCCGGCGGCGTCGCGTTTCTTTCACAGAGCGGCGGCCACTCGATCGACTTCGGCCTGATCGGCACCTGGCGCGGCGTGCGCTTCTCAAAGGTGGTCAGTTTCGGCAACGGCTGTGACCTCCGCGAGACTGAAATGCTCGGCTATCTCACCCGTGACCCTGAAACGACCGTGATCTGCATGTATATAGAGGGCATCGCCGACGGGCAGGCCTTTGTCCCGGCCCTTGAAGCCGCGTGCAGGGAAAAGCCGGTACTGGTCATCAAGGGCGGGCTTTCCGATTCGGGAAGCAGGGCCGCGGCCAGCCACACCGCGTCCATGGGCGGCAAAAAGAACATCTGGGAAGCGGCGCTCCGGCAGTGCAACGCGGTCCAGGTCGCGGACATGGAACACATGGTCGACTCATCGCTCGCCTTTTCCCTGCTGCCGCACCGATCCTACCTCGGGTGCAGCATCGTCGGCGGCGGCGGCGCTCTCGGCATAGCGGCGGCTGACGCGGCAGAGTCTTTCGGACTGTCGATTCCTCCGCTCCGCGAGGACCTCAAAGACTCGATCATGGAAATTCTCCCGAAACCGGGATCAAGCGCGGCCAACCCGATCGACGTGGCCAATCCCTTTGTGCCGCCGCAGACTATCAGGGAAATTATTCTTCGCGCGTCACAGGATGACGCTATCGACATCCATATACTGGTCTTTCTCATCTATCACTTCAGGGCGCACAAGGACGTCATGAGCGCGTTAAAACTCAGGGACTTCGTCCCGTTCAGGGAAATGGCGCGGGCCTGCCGCGAGGTCAGGGAGACCACGGGCAAACCGGTCGTGCTGGTCATGCCGAATTACCGCCAGGAGGAAGAGGCGCTTGACCTTGAAGAGATCGTCCGCGAGACCCGGAAAGAGTTCCTCAATGCCGGCATTCCCGTGTATGACGACGTGACGAACGCCCTGCGCGCCATAGCGTCGGTTTCCCGCTACCACCGGCGCAGAACGCTTATCGCCGAGGCGGTCCCCGCGATCAACACGCCGGGTTCCGGCGCTGCGCAGAAAACGTCCCTGCCTGAACAATGCCGCGACAGCATACGGGAGGCCCTGCGCAGAGGTGAAACATCCCTGAACGAGTATGAATCAAAGCGGGTGCTCGAGGCCTATTCCATACCCGTGACCGGAGAGCGCGTGGTCAACAGCATTGACGAAGCGCTTTCCGTCGCTCGTGAAATCGGGTACCCGGTCGCGCTCAAGGGCTCTTCGCGCGCCCTCACCCACAAGACCGAGCACCGGCTGATCGAGCTCGGCATTAAAGGCGAAGCCGCCCTTGAAAAGGCGTACCGGGACATTGAAGCGCGCGGCAAGGGCCAGCTCGACGGGATGCTCGTGCAGCAGATGGTCCGCGGAGACCGTGAGTTCGTCGCGGGCCTTATCCGCGACCCGCAGTTCGGCCCGTGCGTGATGTTCGGCCTGGGCGGCATCTATACCGAGGTGCTGAAGGACGTTTCCTTCCGTGTCGCGCCCCTCCGCCTTGAGGACGCTTATGACATGCTTAACGAGATCAGGGCGGTAAAACTTCTCGATGAGTTCAGGGGAAAGCCCGCAGTGGACCGGGAAGTGCTGGCACGGATACTCGTCAGCCTGGGCAGGATCGGCCTTGAGAACCGTGAGATCAGCGAGATTGACGTCAACCCGCTCATCATCAGTGACGGCAGGCCCGTCGCGGTGGACGCGCTCGTGGTGTTGAAGAAGGATTGATTTAAAGAGTATTTCATTTATGCTTCAGAATTCTTTTTTTTACATCAGACCAGGGTGAACCGCTATCTGGATTTTTATGATATTCATCCAGCCGTGCGTCAATTATACGTTTTTCTTCATCAGTAAGTACAACAGAATCTTCTTTGAGAACGATGGTGTCCCATATGTCCTCGACCAGTTGGATTCTTTCCGGTATAGATAATTCAAGAGCATCAGCGAGGGTAATCACGGAAGGCCCTGATAATTTCATCGGCAGTTTTCCGGTCAACCGCCACTTCAGGTCCGCTTCATTACTGCATGAGCTGCCTGCACGCTTATGGTCCCGCCTATGGTATATGATCTGGTTGAAAATAGAATAATTAGTCTGAATTTTTATCAAATGCCTGAATCGTTTATTCAAGCATGGTCTTTTATAAAAAATTATTGACTTCTGAGGTCGTTATAATATAAGGGAGACCGGTCGGTCTGAATACTATGAAAGACAATGCATCACTGAAAGAACGCATCATCGAGGAGTCCCTCAAACTCTTTTCGGTCAAGGGCTATATGAGCACCTCGACTACTGATATCATCGAAGCTGCCGGCACTTCCAAAGGCGGTTTCTATAATCATTTCAAATCGAAAGAACAGCTCTTTCACGAAATACTCAGCACGGCGCGGAAGATATGGCGTGAACGGAACCTTCAGGGGCTCGACTCCGAACCGCGGCCGCTTGAAAAGATCCGCATTCTTCTTGAAAACTACCGCGACCGGTACCTCTCCGATTCAAAAAATTTTCCGGGCGGATGCATCTTCGTCAACCTCGCGGTGGAGCTGAGCGACCAGGCGCCCGAACTCGCGAACGAGGTCAATGAAGGGTTCGTGCGGCTGGGCGCGATGATCAAACGGCTGCTGGATGAGGAAAAAAAGGCGGGCGGCGTTTCCGCGTCGGTCAACACTGCCGATGCAACGAACATGATATTCTCCGGCCTGCTGGGCGCCTGTGTGCTGTACACCTCTGACAAGTCGAGCAAGAGGCTTGATTCGACAATTACTTCGCTCATCTCATATCTCAGAAGTATCGATACCCGGAGATAATTCAATGTTTCAAAAATATAATTCAAACCTTTTCGGCCTTCCAGGGGGAGACCGGTCGGTCTTGACACTATGCTGTAAAGGAGGATGAACATGGCTGATAACACCTACCGGGGGCTCGTTGTACGGGAATCGGAAAACGGGGCATTTACCTGCGCGGTCGAGAACCTGACAACAGACGGCCTGCCCGAAGGAGACGTGCTCGTTCGGGTACGGTATTCGTCACTGAACTACAAGGACATGCTTTCAGCATCGGGCAACAGGGGCGTTACCAAAAAATACCCGCACACGCCGGGCATTGACGGAGCGGGAACCGTGGAGCAGAGCTCATCGCCGGATTTCAGGCCCGGCGAAGAGGTCATTGTCACCAGCTATGACCTTGGCATGAACACCTCGGGCGGGCTCGGGCAGTACATTCGGGTGCCCGCATCATGGGTCGTCAAAAAGCCGGCGACGATTTCCCTGCGGGAGAGCATGATTTTCGGCACCGCGGGGTTCACCGCGGGCCTTTCGGTGCTCAGGCTCGTCGATCACGGAATAAAGCCGGGAAGCAGTGTCCTGGTCACCGGCGCCACCGGGGGCGTGGGAAGCGTGGCGGTTTCGATCCTTTCCCATGCGGGGTACCGGGTCACCGCGGTAAACGGCCTTAATGACGAGACCGCTTTTCTCGAAAGCATCGGCGCCGCGGAAATCATCCCCATTCCCGATACTGCGGAATCGGCGGGCCGGCCCATGCTGAAAGATAAATGGGACGCCGCGGTTGACACGGTCGGCGGGAACATGCTGGTGTTCGCGCTGAAGTCAGTCAAGGCGGACGGCGCGGTCACCTGCTGCGGCAATGCCGGGTCAGCGGACATATCCCTCACGGTGTACCCCTTTATCCTGCGGGGGATCACCCTTTACGGGATCGATTCGCAGAACTGCCCCATGAGCCGGCGGGCCCGGACATGGAGCATGCTCGCTGAAAAGTGGAAATTCCCCTGGCTCGAGAAGCTGGCCTCAGAGGTGCGGCTTGACCGTGCCATTGAGCAGATCGACCGGATCAGGGCCGGCAAACACCGGGGAAGAATAATCGTTAACATGCAGGATTGAGTTTCGCTTTTTCACACTGATTTACCGGGAGGGATCTATGGCTCATGAATCATTGATTTTAGAACAGAGGGGACGGGTCGCGCTCGTCACGATCAACAGGCCCGATAAAATGAACGCTTTTGACGAAGAGCTCTTTTTCAGGCTTGAATCCGTAACTGAGCGGCTCAGGGCCCGCCTGCCCCGCGCGGTAGTGCTCACCGGGGCCGGGGACCGGGCGTTCAGCGCCGGGTTCGACGTGAACCCCGCCAACCCCATGGTCAAGCGCATCATTGACGCGGCAACCCACAAGGACCCGGGGCCTGCCAGGGACCTGATACGGGCGATCAGGAAAGCGGTTGACGGGTTCGTCAGCCTCCCGGTCCCCCTGATCGCGGCCGTCAACGGTATCGCCTACGGCGGAGGGGCCGAGCTTGCCATGCGCTGCGACATGAGGGTGCTCGATCCCGTCGCCGTGATATGTTTTTCCGAGACAAAGCTCGGGCTCATGCCTGACTGGGGCGGCGGCACCGCGCTGATCGGCATTGCCGGCCCTTCGCGCGCTGCGGAACTGATTTTCACCGGAAGAAAGGTCGGCGCCGTTGAGGCATACACGATGGGGCTGGCGAACCGCGTCAGCGAAAAAGGACGCGCGCTCGAAGAGGCGCTGTCTCTCGCCGACACGATCGCCTCAAACGGGCCCAGGGCGGTTCGGAGCGCGCTGACGCTTATACGCGAAAACGCCGGCCTCACCGGAAGCTGTTCACTGGAGATGGAAGAAAGGCTCGCGGCAGAGCTGGTGGCGTCAGGTGAATGCTTTCACGGCGTCGCCGCGTTCCTGGAAAAAAAGAAGCCGGATTTCCCTGATAGTGACTGATTACAGTTTATAAACGGTGTCGCAATAAGCGTCGCCGGCGGCAACTGTCTTGTTGATTTTCAGTCCGATTGTTTCACTGACTGCAGCGCGGAAGTAGTCATGGTCAATGTATAATCATCCTTCCTTAATCGTTTTGACTTTTATTAAAACCTCAAGAAGAATCAGACACTGAAAAGCGTTTTTCTTTTCGGCATGCCGCCATTCTTTCCTTGACTATATCGGCACCCTTAATTATGAAGAACCCATAGAAAAAAGTGCTCCCAAATTCACAAGAACGGGCCGCTCCATGAAAAGAGAAGAAAAAAGCAATATTCTGCGAAACAAAATACTGATAGCGTCGCGGACCCTGTTTATCAAACAGGGGTATTCCAAAACAACCATGAGGCAGATCCTCGGGAAGACCGGCCTGACCACCGGCAGCCTGTACCACTTTTTCAGGAACAAGGAAGACATTTTAAAACAGGCCGCATCCGCCTACCTTGAAGAGTCAGACAGGGTCATCCGTTCGCTTCTGAACGATTATGACCCGATCGTCCATTACATCATGGTAATTTATATTCAACTGAAGGTCACCGACAACAATATCCACCTGACCGACATCTGGCACAACGCGTACAGCCTGTGGAGCGTCCTGGAAATGATCTGCCTTGCGAGCGCGCGAAGGAACAAGACCCTTTTCGGGACCTATAACGGGGACATGACGGATGACGAGTGGTTCTCCCGGTCACTGGCGATAAACGGGGTGCTGCACAACATAATTATCGAAAAATTTAACCGGGGTACGATGCCCTTGTTGGAGAGTTTGCGCCTGGTAATGCACATTGTCAGCTCGCTGTTTAACCTTCCTGTTGAAAAGATCGAGCCATCTATCGTTAACGCTGAAAAAATCATGAACAACAATCGATTACAATTATACGGCATTAAGGTTTAGTGCACGGTAAGAGTTAATCGAATGGCGCCTTTTGCGCGAAAGTCATTGCGCCCCTGGCGCGGATGATGCCGGTGTCAGCGCCGGCACGCAAGAGTACCGGCGTTCGCCTCTCGGGCCCGTTCGGGACCGGCAACCTCACGACCACAGCGGAGACATGAGCCCGAATACCTCGATATTGGAAACACTCTTCGCTTCATCCAGATTCGAAATCTCCGCGAAGTTCTCCATGATCTCTTCAGCGGCGATGTCCCGTTTCGTGTCCCCGATGCAAAAGCCCTTGCCGCAAACGATCGCGGCTTTGGCGAACCATCCGCCGCCCATTACGAATATCGATCCGTTTTCGGCGCAGTCCTCGTGGCAGAGGTACACGACCATGGGAACATTGAACTTCGGGTGCATCTTTTCAGCAAGCTGGGGGGGCAGTATGCCCTCGGTCATGCGCGAGGCCGCTGTCGGGGCGATCGCGTTGATATGGATGTCAAATTTCTGGTTCTCAAGCTTCAGCACGTTCATGAACCCGACCAGGCCGAGCTTGGCCGCGCCGTAATTGCTCTGGCCGTAATTGCCGAAAAGGCCGGACGTGGATGAGGTCATGATCACCCTGCCGTAATTCTGCGTGCGCATGATTTCCAGTGCGGCCCTGGTCACGCAAAAGGCCCCGCGCAGGTGCACGCGGATGACCGCGTCCCACTCTTCAGCGGCCATTTTCGCGAAGGTCTTGTCCCTGACAAAGCCCGCGTTGTTCACCAGAACGTCCAGCCTGCCGAACGAATCCATGGCGGTCTGCACGATGCCGCGTCCCCCTTCCTCGGTGGAAACATCGTCGTAGTTCGCCACGGCAGTGCCGCCGGCCGCTTTGATTTCTTCAACCACGGCATCGGCCGCGCCGCTGCTTTTACCCGCGCCTTCCCGGGAAACCCCGAGGTCATTGACAACGACCCGGGCCCCTCTTCGGGCGAACTCGAGCGCGTATTCACGGCCTATCCCGGCCCCTGCGCCGGTAACGATTACGGTTCTCTCATTAAAAAGCATTTTCATGGTATTGTCTCCCTGCGATATAACTCAAAATTTCATGGCAAGCGCGCTTTGTCCGCCTTTACAAAGCGGGGCGTATGCCTAAAATTTATACTTGCCGCTGATGATCTCTTTATGAAGCGCGTCAGTTACCGGGACATAGGTCTCGGTTCCCGGTAAAAGCACGAATATATCTTTGCGTACTTTAGACGGGTCATAGCCTTCATCTTTAAGCACGGTCTTTTTGACCTTGTGGGTCGCGGTCTGTTCGAAGTCCTCGACAAAGCGCACAAACAGGGGCACGGCGTATTTGGGAAGCACCGATTTCAGGTGCGCGGGAAGCGCGGAAAGGTCGACATCCTTCCCTTTTTCCTTGATGACCGCGGCCATCCCGGCCTTGCCGTCGCCCGTGGGCAGGGTCACGCCGTACACGGTCGCGCCCTCCACTCCCGGAAACGTGTCCAGGGCTTTTTCCACTTCAAGGGTCGCGACGTTTTCGCCTTTCCACCGGAACGTGTCCCCCAGTCGGTCAACGAACTGGGCCTGGCCGTAACCCAGGTTCCTGAGCATGTCCCCGGTGTTGAACCACATGTCGCCTTTTGTAAAGGCGTCACGGATTATCTTCTCCTCGGTTTTCTTCTTGTCGCTGTATCCGGGAAACGGGGTCTTCTCGGATATCTGCATCAGGCACAGGCCGGGAGCGCCTTTTTTCGCCCTGACCGCCATGCCTTTTTCGTCGCGTACAATGCAGTCGTTCTCGACATCGTACGCGACAATGGCCATGGGGGTAAGGCTCATGCCCACGCAGTACTCGAAATTCATGATGTTGGTCAGCACGCCGACACCTTCGGCAGCGCCGTAAAATTCGTAGACCTTCTTTATGCCGTAGCGTTTTTTGAAAGCTTTCCATATGTCGGGCCTGAGTCCGTTTCCGATGATGTATTTCAGCGTGGTTTTGTTCTGGCCCGGCACGTCGGGCTGTGCCATCAGGTACCGGCAAACCTCGCCGATATAGATGAAATGGGTCGCCTTGAAGTTCTTCACGTCTTCAAGAAAATTGCTCGCGCTGAACTTTCTGCGGATAGCGACCGCGGCACCGCTGTATATGGCGGGCGGCCATCCCACGGTTATGGCGTTGGTGTGAAAAAACGGCAGGGGGACATAGATGGTGTGCTTCGGTTTTACCCCGGTAACGACCCTGCCCCACCAGAACATGGCTGAAAGGGCGCGCTTGTTGATGATGACCGCGGCCTTGGGGAGCCCGCCGGTCGTGCCCGAGGTATACACATAGGCGATGCGGTCTTTGAGGGTCAGTTCAGCTGTTTCGGGAAGGTTGGTTCCCGGCATGGTTTTTAAAAGTGCCGTGATGTCATTTTGCTCGTTCAGCTTGCTGATCAGCGGGTCCTGTATATAACCGAAAAAAGAACCCTGCGTATCGATTGATGACTCGATTTCCCTGACAAAATCATAACACTCTTCACCGATAATAATGACTTTTCCTTTATTGAGATTGAAACTGTGGATGAGCGAATCTCCCCGCTGGTTGACGTTTATCAGGGAACAGATCGCGCCGATCTTCGCGCACCCGCAAAAGCAGACAAGCAGATCAGGCCTGGTGTCGATGCATACCGTGACCGTATCTCCCCTGGCGACATTTTTTGACTTGAGAAAATGCGCGAACCGGTTGGCCTTCTCGTTCAGCTCCCGGTATGTCAGCACGCCTTCAGTTGATTTGACCGCGGGCCGCCCGGGATATTTTGCCGCCATCTTTTCAAGCATCAGGCCCCATGAGATTTTTTTTGCCCCGCCTATCATTTTAAGCCCTTTTATCGCATGATACGCGACATAGGGGACCCGCACCATAAAGGGCAGGAGCTTTACCAGGAAGCCGGGAAAGCTTATTTTCTGTTTGTAGGTGATTTTCGATTTATCATCCATGTAGTGACCCCCTCTGTCATATTAAAATTATGGGCACATCTAAATATCAGGAGTTTCATTATTATCAAATATGATAACTCCTGATTTTATCAGATATTGTGCCCACAAGGGAACATCAAAAATGTAATTTATAAAGGTTCCCTTATATTACCATCGTTATTATAGCGGTTAACGATTAAATTAAAGCATTTTTTGTCATTCCTGCGCATGCAGGAATCTCATAGGATAGTCTTTTTGTATGAGATTCCGGTACTTCGCTAACGCTACGACCGGAATGACAATGTACTAATTGTTTCGTGATCTGCTATAAAAATAATAAAGGCTCATCCGTAGATTTACCGTCTGTAACGATCATCGTGCATTCCTGTTAATTGTACTGAATTTAGTTATTAACTAGAACTTGTTACAGTTTTAGAAGATGCCGTATTTTTTGTCAATCATTTTAGAACATGGTCTATTTGTGATAAACAGATATTTTTTTGGCTGGCAGGATGAATTTACACATCGATGCCGGCGGCCAGGAAAATCTCCCTGCACCGCTCATAGTGCCCCCGGCCGTCCCAGGTTTTCATGCCGGGCATGGCTGCCGCGGAATTCCGGATGCCCAGCTTTTCGGCTTTTTCATGCCACAGGGGATTGTAGCGCATGAGAGAAGAGCGGCGTACGCCCTCGCCCGCGAGGAATGCGGCGATACCGCGCAGGTTCGTTTCGGTGTCGGTTATGCCCGGCACCAGCGGCACCCGGGGAAGCAGCTCGATCTTTGTTTTTTTGATATCGCGCTTCAGTTTTTTGAAGTTGGCGAGTATGCGGACATTGGATGCGCCTGCATGGCGCCGGTGGTCCGCATCATCAATAATTTTAATATCGTAATAGATCGTGTTGACATACGGCAGGACCAGCCCGGCGAATCGGTCGTAGTCAAAGAAGCCGCAGGTCTCAATCAGGGTATTGATCTTTTTTTTCTTTAATGCCCTGAGCAGAGCAGAGGCGAAATCCATGTACAGGGTCGGCTCTCCGCCTGAAAGGGTCACCCCTCCCCCGGATGTTTTGAAAAAAGGCTCATCGCGAAGGACGATATCGACGATTTCCCGAACGCTCATCTTTTTGCCGACCCGGGCAAGCGCGCCGGACGGGCAGACCCCGGTGCACCGGAAGCAGAGGGTGCACCGAGACCGGTCGATGAATTCCTTGCGCTTCCGTTTAAGCGCGCCCTCGCCGCACGCGTCAACGCACGCGCCGCATCCGGTGCACAGCGTGCGGTCAAACGCTATTTCGGGAACGGCCCTTTTGCTTTCAGGGTTATGGCACCACACGCAGGAAAGGGGGCAGCCTTTAAAGAAGACCACGCTGCGCACGCCGGGACCGTCGTCAAGGGAGTTCCCCTTTATTTCCAGGATCAGGGGCTCTGTTTTCACGCTGTTCATATGCTGTATTCCGCGCGCTCAATAAGCTCCATCTGCATGTCGCGGTTCAGGGTCACGAAATACGCGTTATACCCTGACACGCGCACGATCAGGTTGCGGTAGTTTTCGGGATGCGCCATGGCGTCGCGGAGCGTGTCCGAGGTCACCACGTTCATCTGCATCTGCATGCCGCCGAGGTCGAAGTATGTTTTCACGTAGGAAAACATGTCTCGCACGGTCTTTTCGCGCGAATCGGCTGATGACGGCACCACCTTCACGTTAAAGGCGATATTGTTGCTCATGTTGCGCACGTCAAGGCGGGCCACGTCGCGGATGTTGTCCAGCAGGCTCTTTGAGGCAAAGGGCTGCGGCGTGAGGCCCGGGGTAAAGGGCTTTCCTGCCTGGCGGCCTGAAGGGAGCGCGCCGGTGAGGGTGCCGAACGCCACATGGTTCGACATGGACCAGAACCCGGTGTTGTATTTTCCGTTCCGATAATGGGGGATGTTCCCGTAGCAGTCATGGGCCCAGGTGGCGATCCGGTTCGCCATGGCAACCGCCTCGTCGCTTCCGGACCCGAACAGGGGGACCCTGTTCCGCACCAGTGCCATGAGCGGCGCGTCGTTCATGAAATTGGTGTCGACCGCGCGCTTCAGGTCGGCGAAGGTGATCTTTTTGTCTTCGAACACCAGCTTCTTGATGATGAGAAGCGAGTCGGTCACGTCCGCGAGGCCGATGATGGCCGTGCCCGAGCTGTTATAGGTCGCGCCGCCTCTGGTGACGTCCCTTCCCTTTTTAATTGACCCGTCGATCAATGACGAGAGAAGCGGCGTGGGGCGGATGTACTGGTGCGCCTCGCCGAGCATGTGATTGTATTCAATGGAACGTTCGATGATATACCGGAACTGCGCGGTAAAGGCGTCAAAGAACTGTTCAAACGTGGCAAAGGCCCCGTCCTCAATCTTCCCGGTCTTCGGGCCCAGGTCCCATGCCGTGAGCGGATGACGGCCGTTGTTCATGGCCATTTCAAGGGCCGCGACCATGTTCATCATCTGCATGTTGGTGTGGCCGATATGTTTGCCGGAGAGGGTCGGCTCAACGCAGCCGGTCGCAGACCAGTTCCTGATATCGCGCAGGGCCCATTTCAGCGGCGAAAGCGCGCCGATGATGGCCCGGTCATTGTGCATTGACGGGGTCGCCGCGGTCACCAGGTTCACTTCGCACAGGCGCTGCAGGTACGTGTCGCTGTTGACGCCGGGCATGAATCGCGCGTTCACATTCGGGTCCCTGATGCTGAGCATTTCGGTGACCTTGAGGAAGACGTAGGTCATGTCATTCACCGCGTCTTTCCCTTCGGGCGTTACCCCTCCGAGGGTCAGTGCCTGGTCGGACGAGCTGCCGCCGAAATAGAAGTTCGCCAGGTCAGGCGTGAGGGGGAAGTGGTCGGTGCACCGCAGGTAAAAATTGCCGATGAGCTCAATGGCGTGGCGCACGTAATCGTCCCTCATCTTCTTCGACCTGATTTTCTTCATATCGGCTTCGAAGTACGGCTGGAACCACCGGTCAAGGCGGCCCAGGGAGAGGCCCGCGTTCATGCTTTCCATGTGGAGCGCCACCCAGGTGATCCACACCGAATTCACGGCCTCGTCAAGGGTCCGGGCAGGATGACGGACCACGCGCGCGCACACGGACGCCAGGTGCTGCAGCTCGCCGCGCCGCGTTTCGTCCTGCTCCGCTTTCGCGTCTGAGGCGGCCTTTTTCGCCAGGGCGTCAGAATAGGCTTCCAGGCCTTCAAGGCAGAGTATCATGGCTTTGAGCGTGTCGCGTTTTTCGGCATCGATTCCCTTCTTCGCCAGCTCTTTGCGTATTTCCGCTTTCATGCCTTCGGTGCCCTTTGCCAGTATCTTCGGGAAATCCGGGATGGTGTGTGATATGGTGGCCTGTTTCCAGTTGAAGTACAGGGCGAAGCGCTCGTCGATCTGCTGGCACAGGGGATTGCCGTATTTGTCGCGCACCCATTCCCTGAAGTTGCGGCGCGTCCAGTAGGGAAAAACTTCGAAGTGAAGCAGGTCGCGCGTTTCCTGCGTGATGTCAAAAGGGTTGTGCGTGCGGTGCGGTATGGTCAGGAGCTCGTTCCAGATGAGGCCCCCGCTCCCGTCCGGGTACACGACGCATCCTATTTCTTTGCTCGTGGTCGTCCCCGCGATGAGCGAATCGCGCCCGATAATGGGCTCACGGTTTTCCATGAGGTATCGGTACGCATGGGCCTTTCTGAGTACCGGGGACCAGGGTTTTCCGTTACTGTCGGTCTCAAATCCGTGTTCCCGGTGCCAGCGGGTAAGCAGGAGCGGCAGTTCCGGGCACACCTCGGGCTTTCTGGTGAGATGGATATCGAGGAATTTTTTCAGCCGCGGGAAATCCCCAATGCCGTATTCCGGAAGATACGGGTCTTTGAGGTAGCGCACCCCGGGGTCGATATCGGGCGCTTTCATGCGTTTTTTCTGCCGTGAAGCGAGCTCTTCACTCAGCTCGTCCCGTTTATGCGGCGACTGCTTCAGCAGCCCTTTACGGGTTTTCTTTCGTTCCTGCTCCATCTGTTTTATCTGTTTGCCGCTCAGCAGGAGCGATATTAAGAAAAAGAACTGGTTCAGATACATGATGCTGCCCTCGATGCGCAGGTCGCTCTTGAGCATCATGTATATCTGGTCCGTGGGAGTCGCGGAAAGCAGTTTGAGAAGGGCCCTGTCGGACCTGAGTATGAGAATAACATCGGTTTTTTCGGGAATATCGCCGGTAACGATTACCCTGCCGCTGCTGAACACGATTCCCCTGCGTACGGTATCGGTTTCAGTGCGGATGCCCACTGAAAGGTCGAGCCATCCATCGCGAAGCAGCAGGTATTTTTTAAGAGACGGTTTGCGGTTAAAATTCGCCGCGACTATTCTGAGCAGAATAGACATCAGGGTATTCGCTGATGTGCGCCTGTTTCCGGTAATACGGTTCATTGGGGCCCTCCCCGGCGCCGGTGCGCGGTCAGTCCGTGCCGCTGTAGCGCCTGTAAATTTCAACGGCCATGCGGCCGATTGTTTTTTTCGGGTTTTTGTCAACCTCGTTCAGGAGCCTGCTGTTGTAAAGGCTCACTACCCCGTTCACGTCGCACCACAGCCTCATGGCGAGCTCTTTCGCGCTGAGCTTTTTCCCGTTTGCCGATGCGGTGCCGATATCTTCGAGAACCTGGATGGTAACGCGGAATATACGCAGGGTGGATTCCTTCTCTCTGGATGCAAGCGGCTCCAGGTCAGTGCCGATGCAGTCGAGATACTTCGGAACATTCCGGTCAAGGAACATGATATCATAGTGGTCGGGGTATTCCATGCCGAAACGGAAAAACTGCTCGATCGCCAGCTTTAACATCTCTTTGCTGTTTTTGGTCCCGGCAGTGGCTGCGGTCATGCTTTCGAACATCATATCGAACGCCCGTATGCGTATCATGAAATACAGCTCTTCCCGGTTCGAATAATAGTTATAAATGGTCGTGGCGCTCGTACCGAGCTCGGCGGCGATCTTTCTCATGCTCAGGTTGGCAAACCCGTCCCGCACGATCAGATGGAGCGCGGTATCAAGTATCCTGTTCTGGAACGCCGCCACCTCTTCAGGCGGCCGTGGTTTTCTCGGCATCGCTGACCTGTATCCGTGGTGATTTTATTAACTTAACGGTGTTAACTTAACAGTGTTATATTATTTGTCAAGAACAATGCGAAAAATTTTTATATCTCATGAAATGAAACAATAACGGGACTTCTTTCTTAAAAAATCAGGCTTGCCAGTGCCTTTTATATCAGGTATGCTGATACGTGAGTGATGACGATATTGCGGAGGAACCCATGGCCTGTTTTCGCACTTTTACGCTCCCGCTCCGGGAGATTTTCGGCGGCAACCTGTTGCTTCTGCTGTGCTGCCTTTGTTACTGCGCCTGGTGGATCATGTCATTCAGGCCCGGTTCAACCGGCAGTTCCGCGGGACTCTTCTATCTTGCTGCCGCCTTCATCACCGGGACTGCCGCAATAATCCTGATGTCGTATGGAATCGATTCCCTTTCTCATGAGTCGATAACTCTATCGGTAAAATATATTCTGCTGGGGACGGCCCTTGTGTTTTTCTTTCTTCTCATGCTCACGGCCATTGTCTTTCGCCGGCCGGTGACATCCGAACTTTTTATCATTCATGTCTGGGCAGCGCTGGAATTGTCTGCCGTGGCCGTGCTGTACGGCACGGGCCGGTTCGGCACAGCGCGCGCAGGGATAATGCTTGCCCTTATCGGAATCGCGACGATAATCGCCCTGATCTGTTACGCGCTGTATTACCGGCTTGACGCAACCGCGCGCCTGCGGGTCGGGGTCGTGCCCCTGGCAACGGACGCATTCGTGGTGGCGGTTTTTCAGATACTTCTGGCAACGCTGTAAACGGGTTTTTGTTGCACATGAAACGAGTCAATATCGGGCGATTAATAGTTCATCCTGCCGGAAATACGTTGACAGGAAATTCGCGCCCGTGATATCTGAACAGCGAGGACAAAAAATTCATGAAAAAAACCTATAGATTTAAAAGCGTACCCATGGTCCCGGACCCGTCCCAGAGGACGCGCGAGTTCTCCTATGATATCAGCAAGGCCGGCGACCACTTCTTGGAGGTCGATCTGCGCGGCTTCCTGCGCTGCCGTTCATGGACACAGAATATTATCATCTCGGTCATGGCGGTCATTCTGGTGTTCGTCCTGATCTATGGCGTGCTCGTGATCGGGTTCAAGGCCGATATGGGCAGCGGGACCACCGCGCGGCTGGTGTTCCTGGCCTTCATCGCGCCGGCATTCATCGTGTTCTTGCTCGCGCTGGGGATACCGGCTGCGGTCAAAACGCTCAAGTCAGACCTGGTGATCAGCGAGCGCGGCCAGGAGAACTGGAAGATCGTTGACGAGAAAGACTGGGAGCGTTTCAGCCGCTTTGTTAAACTGGCCGAGGAAAGGCGGAAAAAAATGTTGAAGGAAGCGATAAGAAGGCCTGACGGGAAGTAACCTCAAAGACTCACGGCACACAGTGAATAGAGAAAGAGAAGACTCTCTCGTAGAGAACGCAGGGACATAAGAAGTAAGCATGGGCTGGTAATGAAATAGAAATATTTTATACACCTCCGTGCCCTCTGTGACTCTGTGGCTGTTTTGTCCGGTGGTCAACCGGCATCCGGGCCCTGATGTAATCATCCCCGATCTCGATATATTCGATGCCGATATTTTCTACCAGCGTGTTTTGTGACCTGTTTTTCAGGTCGTCGATCGTGTCATTGCATTTCCATATCGGCATAACAATTCTCCCCTGTATGCAGGCCGCTTCGGGAAGCGGCAATTTTCAGTAAAAAACCGGATGTTACCATGGTGAATGTGAAATATACGATGTTGCCGTGCTCCATTCTGTATATACACACAAATCATTAATTGAGCAACTAAATTTTTGAAATATCATTGTGTCATGATTTAAACAGCAGTAAAGAGCTTGACGTTATGACATTCCGGTGCTCCTGTATATAAGATTATTTATGTTTATAGGGGGAGATAATGAGTTTAAAGAAGTTTTCTCTATTCGCGTTTGTTTTGTTCTTTTCACTTGTCATTGCCTGCGACGATGATGGCGATAACGACAAGGACGGCGGCAGCAGCATCCCTGCTGACGGCCTTATCCATTATTACACGCTTGACGGCCACGCGAATGACACGGGCTCGGAACCCTGCAACGGGGTCATCACCGGCGCTGTTGCCGCTGAAGGACGTAAATCCGTTGCCAATACCGCGTTGAGTTTTGACGAAACTGCGTATATAGACCTTACCTATTTTGACGTGCCGGAAAACTGTACCATTTCATTCTGGTTCAAAACAACCGATACTAATGGATGCATTCTCAGCTGGTCTGAGCTACCCTCTACTCCGGGATCAGATAACATTACCATTGGAGTATTGAGTAGCGTACTTGCTGCTGATTCTGATAATGGACCTGCCTCGAATGGTGCATTCGGAACAACTGTTCTGACCAATGACGCATGGACCCATGGAGTTATTATAATTTCAGAAGGGAGCAATTGCCGGATTATCGTCAATGGTGTTGAGGAAACTGATGATGATATTTATTCGGGCTTATCTTTAAATACGTTAAAAATTGGAAGCAACTTCACCGGCGTGATTGACGATATCTGTATCTATGACCGTGTCTTGAGCGGAACGGAGATCGGGTTGCTGCATTTCAATTAATTGTTGCATCCCTTGCGAATGCCGGCACAATGAGCGTAAAACTGGATAACTGCCATGAACAGACCACTAAATATGCACCAGCTACGGACAATTTTCATCCTGCTCAGCACGTTAACCCTGCTCTTCGCGGCGTGCAGCAGGGGCGATCTTTCATCGTCCGGCCCGAACGGGCCGATCTCCATATCGGTGAGCACGTCCAGGGAAAGCGGCGTGGCGCCCCTGTCCGTGTTCTTTGACGCTACCGGCACCCGTGGCCTGGGCCTTGATGACGACGGCTTTTTCTCCAAACACGCGCAGTACCTGGACGCCACGTTCTCCTGGGACTTCGACGCGGACGACCATGATCCCGACGGAAAGTATGAAAAGGCAAGCGGGTTCCTTGCCGCGCACGTGTTTGAGCAGCCCGGCACCTACCGGGTCCACCTTGATGTTTACGACGACCTCGGAGAAACAGCGTCCGCGGACATAAATATTACGGTTTTGCCGTTCAGCGGCACCACGTATTATGTCGCGAACGGCGGGTCTGATTCGAACACCGGCCTGGACACGGACCATCCCTTTGAGACACCGGGACACGCCCTGTCGTCGTCAATTCTCGGTCCCGATGTCCGGGTGCTGTTCAGAAACGGCGACACGTTTTACATATCAAGCATGATCGGCGTATCCGACGCGGCAGGGCCCATCATCATCGGGGGATATGACTCTGACGGCTCAACGTCCGCGAAGCCCATAATCTACACGACCGCGGTCAATTCCGACTGGTCAACGGTCCACTTTTACGGATGCACCGATGTCCGGTTCATGGACATCGCGGTCAGGGCTACCGAGGAAGGCAGTGAAGACCCGCGCTACCCGTTCGGCGTATCATGGAACTACGGGTGCACCCACATGCTCAAATACCGCACCGAGGAATACCATAACGGCGGCATGTCCATGTCTCCGGGCGGGCAGTACTGCACGGTCGCGGAATGCGAATTCCACAACACGACCCAGACCGGATACACCTCCAGCGGCGAAGGCACTAATGACGGCGGCGCGATCATCGGCAATTGGGTATACGATAAAAACGTCAACACCACTGAAGACACGGAACACGTTTTCCGCCTGCAGGGCGGCAGCCGTTATTTCATCGCGCACAACACGTTCGGCCCGAATGTTCTGGTACACTATGACGGGCTTACCATACGGGGCAATTCGGACAGAATCGTTATTTACAGGAACAGCATTACGGGCTGGGTCACGGGCATCTGGCCCCAGAACCGCAATTCTGCTGAAGAGTATCAGCACCACTGCATAATCGACTCGAACCTCTTCGTCGGCCAGGGCCTGTATGAAAACGACCGACAGGGAGCCATTGCCATGCACGCCAGGGATATCGTGGTCAGAAATAATATTATCTACAATTATCAATACGGGGTCGGTATCGGGGATGACTCGGTCGTGGGAGCCTCCCGGAGGATCAAGGTCTATAACAACACGTTTATCAATCCCTCGGCGGACGATACCTTTAACGCGGTACATACGGACGAGGCCTGCTACCAAATTGACGTGAAAAACAACCTGATGCTGGACCTCGCCGGAGGCAATCCCCCGTATACCTCGTTTCTGGACGTGTGGAGCGGCAGCACGTTCCAGGGCGCATCGGACAACAACCTGTTCTACGGCAGCACCTGGGAGGCCGACCCTGACCTCTTCGGCAGTTCGACCCTTGCCGAATGGCAGGACGCTACGGGCAATGACCTGGAAAGCTCAATCGCCGACCCGCAACTTGCAGGCACGGATTACACTGACGCGGATTTCTGCAGGCCGCAGGCAGGCAGCCCGCTTATCGATGCCGGAGAATTCACTCCAGGCGCGCTTGACTACAACGGCGATCCGCGTGACAGCTCGCGCGATATCGGCGCGTGCGAGTATCAGTAACCTCTCATTTTTTTTGTCCTGCACACGGAATATCCTCAAAAAATTATAGCCAGCAGAGCGGGCATGCGTGATTATTGCATGATTTTCCGCGTAAACATATAGGGGTAATCATGGATGTCATACGGGCCGTCAAAGCGCTCAAAGGCGTGAACCTGCTGCATGTTTCGACCACCATCGCGAAACTTCTGTATTTCCGCGTGACCTGGACCAGGCGCGACCTTGACTATCTTCCGCCCGGCATGGGCCCCAAATTCATGAGCGCGCGGCAGGCGGTACGGATGATACCTGACGGCGCGGCCCTGACCATCGGCGGGTTCGCCTCAACCGGGCGCGCGTCCATTTTCTACTGGGCCCTGCGCGACTCGTTCGAGCGGACCGGGCATCCCCGCTGCCTGACCGTGATCGGGACCTGTCCCCAGGGCGGACGCGGCAAGGTCCCCGGAACTATCGAGGAGCTTGACGCTCCGGGCATTATCACCCGGTATATCGTGGGGCACGGCGAGACCGCGAACGCGCTGCTGCGCCTGGCTGACGAAGGAGAGCTCGACCTGTACACCGTTTCCCAGGGCATGCTCGCTTTTCTGATCGAAGCCCAGGCCAGGGGCGTGGCCAGTATCACGACCCGTATCGGGAAAGGCACGTTTCTCGACCCCGCGGCAGGGACCGGTTCAGCGGTTTCCCCCGGAGCGGAGGATTCTTTTGTCAGGGCGCGTGACGGGATGCTGGAATATCACATCCCCCCAATCGACCGTGCGCTCTTTCTCGCCCCGTACGCCGATGAAGACGGCAATATCTACTTTAAAGACGCGGCACTGGTGCTGGATTACCGGGACGCGGCAGCGGCAGCGCGCGCCAGCGGGGGGAAGGTCATCGTATCGGTGTCGAAGATCATCCCCCGGGACGAGGCGAACATCAGCATCGCGGCAGAAAACGTGGACGCGATCGTGGTCAACCCGCGCAACGAGCAGGTCGGCGGCGTGCTCCAGACCGGATACTGGCCGTATTTCACCCCGAGCTCATCAGGCGTCGACCATGACGCGGTGCGGCTGCTCAGGGCCGTGAACAATTTCATTGAAGTCACTCCCTACCGGGGCAGGGTCGCTGATATCATCGCGCGCCTGTGCGCGGACGTTTTCGTGAAGAACACCGGCCCCGGCTCGGTCGTGAACATCGGCATCGGCATCGCCGAGGAGGTCGCCCGCATGCTGTACGAATCGGGCCTGTACCGCGACATCGTGTTCACCGCCGAAGGCGGCGCATACGGCGGTGTCCCCGCTTCAGGCGTGTATTTCGGCGCGGCCATAAGCCCGCAGTGTTTGATAAGCACGGCCGAGATGTTCCACCTGTATGAGGAGAAACTGCAGACCGCGGTTCTCGGGTTCCTGCAGGTCGACTCCGAAGGGAACGTCAACGTGTCGCACCGCGGCCCGAACATGGCCGACTTCGTCGGGCCCGGCGGGTTTACCGATATCGTGGAATACGCCAGGACGATCATCTTCGTGGGCAACTGGATGGACCGGGCCGTGTACCGGTTAAAGAACGGCAGGGTGAGCATCAAAAGGCCGGGCACGCACAAGTTCGTTGAGCAGGTCGACAGGGTGACCTTTAACGCGCGCGAGGCACTGAAGGCAGGCAAGCGCGTGTTCTACGTGACCACGGTCGGCGTGTTCAGGCTCACCAGTGAGGGGCTCGAGCTTGAGCAGGTCATGCCCGGCATTGACGTGGAGCGTGACATCGTCCGCGCCACCTCCGCGCGCTTCGTTATCCCCGAACGCCCCCTGCCCTCTGTCGCGCCCGAGATCGTCAGCGGGAAAGGGTTTA
>ERZ795048.831-NODE-831-length-30753-cov-5.620529_pt1 | contig 30753 bp, 26 predicted proteins | sample MGYA00375132_ERZ795048 | MGnify/ENA primary metagenome ERZ795048 (study PRJEB30177, sample SAMN05720225) | activated sludge metagenome | isolation source: Anaerobic digester | place: Hong Kong | collected 2014-12-17 ... | reverse complement strand
GGCCATCCGGCTCTATCTCATCGCCTCGTCAGACCCTTTTTCCGCCGACCCTCTGGAGCGAGTCATGGAAGCGGTGGAAAACGGCGTGGGAATGGTCCAGCTCCGTGAAAAGAGCCTCTCGTCGCGCCGCTACTACCAACTCGCCCTGGAACTGAAAAGGAGGCTTTCGGTAAAAAATATTCCTCTTATCATCAACGACCGGGTAGATATCGCTCTGGCTGTAGACGCCCATGGGGTCCATCTGGGGCCCGGCGACCTTCCTGTAAGGATAGCCCGCACCCTTCTAGGCCCCGAAAAGATCATCGGTTTTTCGGCATCCACCCTTAAAGACGCCCTTGAGGGTTTCCGGGAAGGAGCCGACTATATCGGAGCCGGTGCCCTCTTTCCCACGGAGACGAAAAAGGATGCCCTCCCTCTCTCTCTGGATGTCTTTGAAGAGATCGCCCGGGGCACCCCTCTCCCCGTGGTGGCCATCGGAGGGATCACTCCCGAAAAAGCCTCCCTCCTCTTCTCCAGGGGCGCAGCCGGCCTGGCCGTCTCTTCGGCCATATTAAAAGCAGGATCTGTGCCTGCCGCGGTGAAACTTTTTCTCGAACAGATCGATGATTAACGGGTAAAAAAGATCCGGGGGGACTCTTTCGTTTCCCCTTTCAGGTAGAAGAGATAATGACGAAAGGCGTCCGCAAGCCCTGAAAAAGCAGCCTCTTCATCCCACCGTCCCGCTTCCTCCAGATCAAAGATCGGGGCCGTTTCAAAGGTGCGGGAATAGTCTTTCTCCTCGATCAGGGACAGAGTCTTCATGTTATAGAGACGGATGGTCAAGGAAAGAGAAAGAAGGCGGTAATACCCTCTCTGCCGTGTCGTCCCCGAATAATCGGGAAAGCTGCCGGCTGTGGATGTCATGTTCTTTCCTGAGTATTCGCCGGTCACCACAAGAGCATAGTGTCCGCCTACCTGACGGGACAGGCGCGAAAGAGTAGAGAGAGAAGGAAGAGCTTCCCCGGCCCTGGCGTCAAAGGGTGCCTTTTGAAAACGGCCCGGCAGGATCCCCTGTCCCAGGGACGCCAGGAGGTCATGACATTTTTTAGAGTCCAGCCCCCGGATGACAGGCTGGATCAGGGCGACCCGCTCTCCCTCCATAAAGAGGGAATGGGCCGGTACCTTGACAAAGACCGTCTCCCTGTCCATATGGACACAGGCTGTGAATAGAATTAAAAGAACAAGAGCTGTTCCTCCCCTCTTCACAATCCCCCCATAAACCGTTTGTAATTCTCATAGATGTCGCCGTTGGAGTCGGTCTCCAGGGCTTCTCTGTATATCTCCCTTGCTTTCAGATACTCCTCCTTCATCTCATAGATCACAGCCAGATTATTGAGGATCCTGGCCTTTTCCTCAGGAGTAAGGTCTTTGTTTCGGAGCATCATCCTGTAATGAAAATCCGCTTCATCATAAAGCCCCAGGGAGAAGAGGCGATGGCCGTAGCTGACGGATGTCTTCTTCACCTCTCTTGCAGGCCCTGCACAGGAGAAGAGAATCAGGAGAATGAGAAGAGAGGAAATGGTTCTAAATATCATAGGGATATCATACAGGATTCCCGGAGCTTTTGCAAAGAAATAGTCTTATAAGAGCCAGGAGACAAGCAGATAGGCATAATGGGCAAAGACCCCTGCGGCGATCCCACCCGCCGTATGGGCCAGCAGGGCTTTGGAAGTGAGTTCGCGGTGTTTCAACGCATCCAGCATGGCGGTGTGGGTGCTGAGATATCCGCTCCAGCACATACCCATGGCGGTAAAGACGGCGATCTCGTTGCCGCCGGCCATTCCCTTGGCCATAAAGGTAGGGATAAGGGAAAGGGCCGCTCCCACAGCTCCCAGCGACGTCATAGGGAAGGCGATGGCCTCGGGGGAGTGAAACCCGAAAAGAGCTTTGAAAAGCCAGCCGAAAAGATTCGCGATCCGGGGAAGGAGAGGAACTCCTTCAAAGGCTGCTCCGGTATAGCCTCCTGCCGGCTGGCCGAAGGTGACCATCATGATCAGGGTGGAGATGATAAGGACACCGGGGATAATGGCCAGCCCCAGATCCACTCCGCTCTTTCCGCCGTCCAGTATGGAATTGATAAACCGCAAAAAAACACTGCCCCGCGAACGGAAAGAGATCCGCTCTTCATCTCCCCGGACTGAAACCGTCTCATCCTCCTCCACTTTGCCTTTGATCATCTTCTGCATGATCCTCGTGGAGACCATGGCTCCGACGACTGCCCCCGAAAATCCCACCAGGGCAGCAGTGACAAAGCCTTTACCGATCATAAAGCTGATGACCACAAGCCCCATGCCGAATGCGGTCCCGAAATTGGTCAGGGAGATCAACTGGTATTTTTTGAAATAAGAGCTGAAATTCCGGTCATTCACAAGACTGATAATCGCCGGATTGTCTGAAAAAAAAGTCATAAGCCCTCCGAGAGAGGCCACACCGGGAAGATTGAAAAGAGGTTTCATAAAAGGAGCCAGGACCCCTTCCAGAAGACGTACGACGCCGAATTCGATAAGAAGACGTCCCAGAGCCCCGGCTAAAACTGAGACAGCCATGATATAGAGGACAGTATCGACGAGAAGGGCATAGGCGGTCTTCATCATGGTGGAGATCATGTTCTGGATTCCCATGAAATGTCCGAGGATACCGAAAAAAGAAAAAAAGAAAAGGAGAAAGAGAACCGCTTCCACTCTCCGCCGGTCAAGTCTTTTCAAGATCCCTCCTGCTGTGCAGGCATCACATTACAAAACCTGCAAACGATACGGCTCCTTTGATTCAAAGCCGGGACAGAAAGGCCCGTACCCGGGCCAGGGTCTCATTCTTTCCCAGGAGCGCCAGGACATCGTGGATACCCGGGCTCACCGTCGACCCTGTCACTGCCAGACGAAGAGGCTGTGCCAGGCTTCCCATATTAAGGTCCCGCTCTTCACAGTAGGCCCTCATATGCTCTTCAAGATGCTGAGGAGAAAAGTCCTCGACGTTTTCCAGGGCAGCTGCATAATCTTCGACAAGTTCCGGAGATGATTTCTTCATGGCCTTGGCCACATCCTTCTCAGCCCACTCTTCGGGAGGGAAAAAGTAGTAGAGGAGCTTCTCCGCCATCTCCTCAAGAGTCTTCACGCGTCCCCGCAGGGTCTCCAGGGCATGGCTGAACCATTCCCGGGAACGGCTGTCGGGATCGATCCCCTTCTTTTCCAGAAAGGGTTTCAGATAAGGGGCGATCACATCGTAGGAGAGCATCTTGATATGTTCCTGGTTGACCCAGAGAAGCTTTTCGGGGCTGAAGACAGCCGGCGCTTTATTGACCCCTTCCAGGGAAAAGGCCCGGATAAGTTCCTCTTTGGTGAAGAGTTCCGTATCACCGTGCCCCCACCCCAGTTTGGCCAGATAGTTCAGCAGGGCTGAAGGCAGGTATCCGGTGTGTCTGTATTCACTCACCGAAGTGGCCCCGTGTCTTTTGGAGAGCCGCGACTTATCGCTGCCCAGGATCATGGAAAAATGGCCGAACCCGGGTGTCTCATATCCCAGGGCTCTGTAGATGGCGATCTGTTTAGGTGTATTGATAATATGGTCATCTCCGCGGAGGACATGGGTGATCCCCATAGCATGATCGTCAACGACTACGGCGAAGTTATACGTGGGAAACCCGTCGGAGCGGATGAGGATAAAGTCATCGATCTCTTTGGAATCGAAATTGATCTCTCCCCTTATCAGATCCGTATAGGAGAGGTCCTCGCCATTATCTACTTTCAGGCGGATCACCATGTGAGAAGAATCTCCCTTTTTGAGCCCCCGCTCTCGACAGCGTCCGTCATAACCTACAAAGACACCCCTGGACTCCAGCTCTTTTTTACGGATGTCCAGCTCTTCTTTAGTGCAGTCACAGTAATAGGCCTTCCCCTGAGACACGAGCTCTTCGGCGAGGGAGCGATAGAGATCCAGTCGTTGGGATTGATAAGTGAGTTCTCCGTCCCATTCAAGGCCCAGCCACTCCATAGCATCAAGGATCTGATCCAGCGATTCCTGTGTGGACCTTTCCCGGTCTGTGTCTTCGATACGCAGCAGAAACTCTCCGCCCATCTTCCGGGCATAGAGATAGTTATAAAGGGCTGTCCGGACACCACCGATATGCAAATACCCCGTGGGAGACGGGGCAAAACGAACACGGATCTTCTCTTTCACATCACCCTCCCGTACTTCTTTCAAAGAAATCCGGCCCGGGTCTTCACTTCTCCCGCTCCGGCCTTCGGTCCTGTCTTTGTCTGACACGGGTACTATACCCTTTCTGCTCTCCTTTTCAAGTCATATCTCTTGATGAATCAACAGACAAACTTCTTCTCCCTTGATTTTACCTCCTCTTCTCACTAATCTGGAGGCACAGCTTAATGGTCACAAAGGAGGCCTCATGGAGATCACACTTCGACGCGAAGAACCTGCTGACTACTTTCAGACAGAAAACCTTACCCGGGAAGCCTTCTGGGATGTCTACCAGCCCGGCTGCGATGAACATCTCATCGTCCATCAGATCCGGTCGGTTCCTGAATTTATTCCCGAACTCACCTTTATAGCCCTTGTCCGGGGGAAACTGGCGGGCCATATCATGTATACAAAAGCCTATATCCTTACCGATAAGGAAAAGAAAGAAGAGCTTCTCTGCCTGGGGCCTGTCAGTGTCCTTCCCTCTCTTCAGAAACAGGGGATCGGGGCAAAGCTCATCAGGCATTCTTTACAGGAAGCCGCTTCACTGGGTTACAGAGGAGTCCTTCTCTTCGGAGACCCGGCCTACTACTCCCGTTTCGGTTTTGTCAATGCCGCTGATTACGGCATTACCACGGCAGATGGACAGAATTTCGACGCTTTTATGGCTCTTGAACTTCGGGAGCAGGGCCTTGACGGTATCAGGGGAAAATATCTGGAAAACCCGGTCTTTCAGGTAGATCCCAAAGAGCTGGAAGCCTTCGAAAAGCTCTTCCCCCCTAAAGAGAAACATAAGAGAGAGGGGCAATTCCGCTGAGACAGAGTTTTTCGCGCGGATTTACTCTTGTGTCCGGTGCCCCTTCTCCAATGCCTCGATGAGAGACTCGGTGAAAGAGAGGCTGTCGGTTCCCACAGCGGTTATCTGAGCTTTGATACGGGCTGTGGAAGCATCGAAGGAGATCTGGCGGCCCCACTTCTCGACTAGGGAAAAAATGTCTCCCGGGTCGGCATCGGGTGTAAAGAGGATCCTGGCTTTGTTGTCTCTTACTTCGACTGTATGGAGAAAACACTTTTCCGCCCGCTGCCTGAGAGAGGCCAGGCGGAAAAGGTCAGCCGCTTCGTCGGGAAGTTTTCCGTACCGGTCCTCCAACTCAGCCTTGATCAGTCGCAGTTCTTCCTCACTCCGGGCTCCATAGATCTTTTTGTAAAACTCGATCTTCCGGGCCCCCTCTTCTACATAATCGTCGGGGAGGTAGGCGGCGATATCCAGATCGAGGGTCACCTTGACAGGCTCGGTGAGTTTCCGGCCCTGGAGTTCGGCGATGATTTCCTCAAGAAGCCGCCGATAGAGGTCATAACCGATCATATTCATATATCCGCTCTGCTCTTTACCGATGATATTCCCCGCTCCGCGAAGCTCCAGATCCCTCATGGCGATCTCAAACCCGGCCCCGAGATAATCGAAATTGAGCAGGGCGTTGACCCGCTCTTTGGCAATGGTATTCATCTGGGGAGGGACGATAAGATAGGCATAGGCCTGGGTCTCCCGCCGTCCCACACGCCCCCTGATCTGATAGAGCTGAGACAAACCGAACTTATCGGCTTCATTGATGATGACAGTATTGACGTTGGGGATGTCGATGCCGTTTTCGATGATGGTGGTAGAAAGAAGGATATCCGTCTCTCTGTTCATAAAGCGAAGGATCCGCGATTCTATCTCCCGGGCGGGCATCTGTCCGTGAACGAAATCGGTCTTGAGCTGTTTCATGGTGATCTCATCGATCTTCTGTTTGATCGACTCGATATCCTTGATGCGGTTATGGATGAAAAATACCTGTCCCTTTCTCCGGACCTCTCTGAAGATGATCTCCCGTAGCAGAGCTTCATCAAAGGGAATAGCCCTGGTCCGGATAGGATGGCGGTTTTTCGGCGGCGTCTCCAGCCGGCTGAGGTCCATGATCCCCGTAAGAGACATATACAACGTTCTGGGAATGGGAGTGGCGGAAAGGACAAGCGTATCGATATTCTTTTTTTCATATTTCAGCTTCTCTTTATGGAGGACGCCAAAACGCTGCTCCTCATCGATGATAAGCAGCCCCAGGTCTTTAAAACGCATGTTTCCCATGAGGATCTTATGGGTTCCGATGATAATATCCACTCCGCCTGTTTCAGCTTCTTTTTTGATCTCCCTGGCCCGGGCCGGAGCCACAAGACGGGAGAGCATAGCAATGGAGACAGGATATTCGGCCATTCTTTCCCGGAAGGTCCGGTAGTGCTGGATCGCCAGGACCGTGGTGGGGCAGAGGAGAGCCACCTGTTTTCCGTCCTGAACGGCTTTGAAGGCCGCCCGGACAGCCACTTCCGTCTTTCCGAACCCCACATCGCCGCAAAGCAGCCGTTCCATGACTTTTTCAGACTCCATATCTCCTTTGATCTCCCGGAGAGCGATATCCTGGTCGGGAGTCGCCTTATAGATAAAACTCTCTTCAAAATCCTTCTGCCATGAGGTGTCAGGTGAAAACCGTATGCCTGAGATCATCTGCCTCTCCGCCTGAAGAGAGAGAAGGTCCAGGGCAAACTCTCTGATCTTGTTTTTGACGATGGATTTTGTCTTCTTCCAGGCTGTATCGTTCAGGCCATTGATATGGACACTTTTCTGGTCTCCGATATATTTTTCGATCTTGTCCAGATGGTCGATGGGCACGTAGATCCGTCCGTTATCCTTATAGGTGATGACGACATAGTCTCCCTGCCGGCCGGCGATGGTCTCATTGACCACTCCGCCGTAGATCCCGATACCGTAATCGACATGGACGATAAAGTCCCCTTCCCTCAGCTCCCCCATGAGGTTTTCTTTTTTCTTCACCCCCGCAGCATATTCGATGTTCTTATGCTCCAGATAACGGCCCAGGATCTCATCTTCCGACAGATGGGCTGCCTTTGTCTTCCGGTCCAGGTAACTCCCGCTGAAGGGCTCCACATGAAGTGTCAAAGAGCCAAGATAGTCGATGAAATTATCTTTGAACCTCTTGAGCTGTCCCGGATTATCCATGTAAAAATGGATATCAAACCCCTCTTTCTGCCAGAGTGTGATCTTCTGGATAAGCTCCTTGTCACTCAGAGGCCCGGGGATCACTTCGGCGCCCTTCGTCTTTTCCTGCATAGTGACAGGGATAAACATCTTTGTCTCGGCTTTTTTTCGATAGAATGAAAGAAGCCCGGAGATATCCTCTTCCACCTTTTCCATAAGTGAGATCTTTTCCCGAAAGACCGCCTCAGGATCCGGCGGCCCCACTAAAAAGGCCTCCCAGCTCTCATCTAAAAAATCGGTTATTGCGGAATAGTCTTCATAGATCAGGGGGAAATCACGCTCCATACCGTCATAGGTTTCGCGGTTCATAAACTCAAGGACAGGAATACGCTCTTTAAGCCGCTCAAATGAAAGGGATTCATCATACAGGATCTCACGCAAAGGGTAGATGACAGCCTCCCGGCAGGGAAACGCCGTCATCTGGGTGTCGGGATTGTAGAAGCGTAGGTTCTCAATCTCTTCATCCCAGAAGAGACAGCGGACAGGGAGAGTCTCAACGGGCGAAAAGATATCAATGATCTCTCCCCGTACGGCAAACTGTCCCGGATAGCGGGCTTCATAGACACGGTCATACCCCATCCGGGTCAATTTCCGGATAAGCTCCTCATGGCCGGGGCGCAATCCCCTGGAAAGAGATAGGGTATATTTGGAAAGGAGGGAGGCCGGAGGCATCTTCTGGTAAAGGCCCATGACAGAGGTTATCACCGTCACGGAAGGACGGGCCAGCATGGCGTGGACGACTCTGTAACGGGAGGCACACTTCTCCTTGTCCCCGATGAGAGGCTCAAAGGGCAGGATCTCCCAGGGATAGAAGAGAAGAGCGTCCTCCTGAAGCTCTTCGAAGGCCATGGCTTCATCGATGGTCTCGAAGACGATAAGTCTTCTGGATGAGGGCCGGGACCTGAGGATATGGTGAAGGTGGCCCCGGGATACACTCTCTATCATGGCCGCTCCTGTCCGGGATCTCTCTATTCTTCGCTGCCGGCAGAATCTCCCATGAAAAGATACCTTTTGATCTTCCGGGTGGAAGTCTTAGGAAACTCTTCATGGCGAAGAGTGATCTTTCTCACCCGTTTATACTGGGCCAGGTGATTGTTCAATTTTTCAATCTCATGTTTCAGAAGTTCTTTCATCTTTTCGTCATCAAGCTCCTTGATATTATGTTCACCGGCCCACTCCTCCATCTTTTCATAGTTGGGGAAGATAATAGCTTCAGGATAGTCCTGTCCAACCACGAGGACCTCTTCAATATAGGGGCACTGGACCAAGATCTCCTCTATCTCTTCGGGGTAGATGTTTTTACCCCCGCTGGAGACGATGACGTTTTTCAGGCGCCCTTTGATATTGATCCGTCCCTTCTTATCGATAAAACCGTAATCTCCGGTATAAAACCATCCCTGTTTCAGGACTTCGGCTGTTTTCCCGGGTTCTTTATAATATCCTTTCATGATATTATCCCCCCGGACGACGATCTCTCCCACGCCGGTCTCATCGGGGTTGTAGATCCGTACTTTGACTCCTTCAAGAGGACGGCCCACCGAGTAGAAATCGATATCCCGGAAGTCTACGGCTGAAAGGACCGGAGAGGTCTCGGTCAGTCCATACCCCTGTATGATGGGAATCCCCAGAAGGAAGAAAAACTTATTGATATAAGGCGGAAGAGCGGCTCCCCCGGCGACGAAAAAATCGATATTCTGAAACCCTGCCTTTTCAAGAAGGGGTTTGAAGATCCCCTTCGTCCCGTTAAGGCTCTTATCAAAGAGACGTCTGAGCCTGGCTGTCAGGAAAAGGGTTTTCACAAGGGCCTTCCGTACCGGCGGGAGCTTGCTGATATTTGACTGGATGGAGTTATACATCTTCTCAAAGACCAGGGGGACCCCCACCATCTTGGTGACCCTTGTCTCCGCCATAGCCTTGACAATGTCACGGTTCGCCAGAGAAGGCGAGAAGGTAATAAGCGACCCGCTGAAGATAGGAGTCAGAAATCCCGCTGTCCCTTCATAAGCATGGTGGAGCGGAAGGATTGAAAGGAGATTGTCTTCGGGCTGGATCTGAAGCCGTTCCCGGATAGCCAGCAGGTTAGAGACAAGGTTTTTATGAGTGAGGATGACTCCTTTGGTCTTCCCGGTAGTTCCCGATGTATAGAGGAAGACAGCGGGATCTTCCGGGTCGATATCGGGGAGCGGAGGGATCTCCCGGGTCTTTTCAAAGAGTGAATAGAAACCGGCTTCCCCCATGGGATTTAACTCGTAGAGATCTTTGAGGGCGGGCATCTCCTTTTTGGCCCCTGCGACATCCTCATAGAATTTCCCTTCGGCAAAAATCCCCCTCATATCTGAATCGTTGATGATATGGACGATCTCACGGATTCCCAAAAGGCGGTCGATGGGGACGGCGATAAAACCCTGAAGCATACAGGCAGCATAGACTATGGCCCATTCGGGAGTATTGTTGCCGAGTATCCCGACTTTTTCCCCCTTCTCATACCCCAGCCCTCTTAAAAAAAAGCCCAGCTTCAGGGCATAATCGAGATATTGTCCGTAGGTGTAGGATTGATAGGCTCCGTCCCGGAAGATCTGAAGAGCTTTCCTGTTTTCAAATGACTTTCCGTTTTGCAGAAAGAGATCCTGTAATGTCTTCATACGGCGACCTTTCTTTTGGCTTCCTCGACACTGCCAAATATCTTGAATATCTTGTTGAACCCGGCAAGGCTCAAAATCTTTTCGATCTTATGAGAGGGAGCGGCCAGAGCCAGCTCTCCGCTGCTCTTATTCACGACAGACCGTGCTGCCAGAAACGATCCCATTCCGGCACTGTCCACATACTCTACTCCGTTCAGATCAAAAATGACAAAGATAAACCCCTTAGGTAAGAGAACATTCCTAACAAGCTCAATGACAGCGGGTTCATCATTGACGTTGATATTCCCTGAAAAGGAAACCACCGCTGTTTTACCAAGCTCCTCTGTCACCCTCCATTCCATGACATCCTCCTCTGCATGCTATTTTCATCTCCAGGACAGTCTGCCCGGGAGAGAAATGGTATTCGACGCTGTCCATCAGCCTTTTCATCAAAAAGATCCCTCGTCCTCCGGGAAGCGTGATGTTATCCGGATGAGTGGGATCAGCCAGGGTTTCCGGGCAAAACCCTTTCCCCAGGTCCTTTATGGTAATATGAAGAGCCTCTTCTGTCAAAAAAAGTTCAACATCGACATTTTTCTCAGGATCTTCACCGTTTCCGTGTTTTACCGCATTGACGACTCCTTCTACCACAGCCAGAAATATCTCATCGGGACATAGGCCGCTTTCTGCGGCGAAATCAGACATGAACTGCCTGTAGAGAGCTTCGATACCCGGCAGAAATGAGGTCCGGCTGGGAAAACTGAAGTGGATGCGGACCATATCACTCTCTCCGGAAAAGCAGAAGAGTCATGTCGTCTGTCTGTTTTCCCCGGGCAAAATCGAAGGCCCTGTCGAAAAGATTCTGGCTGAACGCCTCAAGGCTCTCCCTCGGTCCCTTCTCCAGGTCCTTTACAAAGGCCTTCTCCCCATAGAGATTCTCTTCGCTGTCCATGGATTCAGTGATCCCGTCGGTATAAAGGATCAGGGTCTCTTTCCGATTGAGGGGAAGTGTATGAAGGCTGAAGTCATACTCTTCCAGGATACCCAGTGGAATGTCATTACTCTCAAGAAAACGGACAGAGCCCTCCTCGGAAAGAAGAGCCGGATAATTATGGCCGGCATTGACATATTCGATGGCATGTCTCTTTTTGTCCAGTTTACCCAAAACAAGAGTCACAAAGCGCTGAGCTTCCGTATCCCGGAAGATGGACCTGTTCAGCTGATCCACGATATCGGCGAGATTCATTTTAAACCGGACAGCCGAATGAAGATAGGCACGCAATGTGCTCATGACCAGGGCAGCAGGGGCCCCTTTCCCGGAGACATCTGCGATGACGAACAACACCTGGTCTTCTCCATAGGGAAGTACATCATAATAATCGCCCCCGACACTCCGGCAGGCCCGGTACCGGGCCACATACTGATATCCCTCGATGGAGATATCATCGCGGGGAAGAAGCCTCTCCTGAATCTCTCCTGCGATCCTCAGGTCAGCTTCCATCCGTTCCTTTTCCAGAGTATCTTTATGCCACATGGCGTTTTTCAGGTTTAAGGCAGCCAGATCTGCAAATGTCTGGAGGAGTTTCAGGTCCCGGGAATTAAAGGCTCCGCCGTCTTCTTTGTTCAGGACTTCTATCAGACCGATGACCTTACCGTTGATCCATACGGGAACGCCGATGATGGATTTAGTGACAAATTCGCTTTTTTTGTCCACCCCCTGAAAAAACCTCGGATCTTCCGAGACATCTTTGACCAGTAGCGGCTTTTCATTCTGAATGATCCATCCGGCGATACCCTTATCGGCGGGGAAGCGGATCTCTTTGATCTTCTCCCCTTTTTCTCCCGTGGCCACATCAAAATAGAGCTCATTTTTTTCTGTATCCAGGAAGATCAGAGAACTGGCTTCCGCTTTAAAGACCACTTTAGCCTGTTCCATGATAACAGCTTTTGTCTTGTCAAAATCCAAAGAAGCATTGAGCATTTTGACGACATCAAGAAGTTTTCTGTACCGGCTTTGTTCCGCCATCGCGTCCCTCCCTTTCCAATTGAGCTAACAGTTTAATATACCCTTTCATCTTCTCTTTGGCAACCAGAAGGGCTCTCAGGCTCTCCTCTTCCTCTTCGATGACCTGGGGGGCGGCTTTATTCAAAAATTCAAAATCAAACAGGCGGCTCCTCTTTTCGAGGATGCGTCTGTTTATCTCTTCCTTCTGCTGCTGCAACTCCTCCATCCGCTGCCTTACTCTTGATTTATCATAGACCGGGATATAGAGGCTGATCTTATCCAGCTTCATTTTCAGGCTTTTTTTGGGCATCTCCTTGGGAGTGATGTATTTGAGTTCTGTAAGACTTAAGAAACGGGTTATATAGAACATATTCCGGTTGAGGGTATCCTCCAGCCCGCCGCCGGGATTGGTTATCCATATCTCCAGGGGTTCATCGGGCCCGATATTCAATATTGACTTTCCATCCATGACAGTATCAATAAGATCCAGGATAAAATGGTCCCGTTCGAGTTCTTCACTGAAGTGATAGTCCTCCCTGTAGGCCGGGATCCTTCCGGATTCCGAGATATCAGGATAAAAGGGAGCCAGACAGGTCTTAATAGCCCGGAAGACATAAAGAGAATTCCTGAAGACGGCGGGGTCCTCTTCTGCCTGGATCTTTTTGACAAAGGGATAGACACGGTGATCCAGAAGGCCCATGAGAGCTTCCAGATGCCCCAGAAAACTAAACAGGTCGCCTACTTCAAGGGATCCGGTCGCTTTCAGGATAAAATCTTCCAAGGCCGTGAGAAGCAATTTATCGATATAAAAATCAGTCCTGATGTCCACATCGTCCATGGTTCCTTTGATCCGTCTGGAAAAGAGTCTTTCCCACCGGTTGAGAAATGAAAGAACCTTCTTGTCATTGAGATGGATATCCCTGTGAAGAGCTCCACCAAGATAGGCCAGGGGAGATACTTCCGGGAAAGATCCCGGCAGAACTCCTTCTCCGGATCCCTCTCTGTATTCCAGCCCGATGACCTTCCGGTTGTCCCCTTTTTGCCGGGGGGCAAGGATCTTTTGAAAAAAGGACAACCGGTCGGAGACGAAATCTTTTTCCTCCTCATGCAGGAGCAGAAACCTGACCGGTTGACGCCAGAGAAAGGGAAGGAGAAGATTTCGCATCCGGTCATTAAAGAGCGCCTCCTCCTTATGAGTAACTTTTGAACATGCCGGGCAGGACTTTTCATCATAAAAAAGTGTTCTACATTGCGGGCATATGCGGTATTCGATCCTGACCGGCCCCGGATGAGAGTCCGGCCAGCCTTTATGCGAAGTAAGAATCAGCGGCCCGCTTCTGGGCCGTTCAGAGGTCACTTGTTCTACTCCTTCCTCAGAGATAAAGAGATGTTCCGCCAGAAGGTTATCAACCATTTCATTACAATGACGGCAGCGGGGGACTTCTATCTCCTGATCCAGAGATTGGGACAAAGCCCCGTACATACTGAGGTCTCCCAGAAGCCTCTCGGGGTCATTCCTGTAAAGGGAAAGCAGACGTGTCCGACTTTCCGATTCTTCATCCTCTTTGTCCTCATTCTGAAGAGTAATAAACCTTGTATAGTACTCCGGGCGTGAGACATCCTCTACTTTCAGGATAGGGATATGATGCCCCAGGATAGGGACGATTCCTTTTTTTTCAGCATACTTCTCCATATTCCGGACGCCGATGGCTTTGACATTCAAAAAAGCCAGGGGATCCGTGACTGAAAAGGTCAGAGGGTCGGGAAGAGCGGTGACATTCATCCTTAATGAATAGACGTGATGTCGTTCCCGGGTGATGCGGACCTCATACCCTTCCAGGATCCTTCCGCAGCCGGGGCAGAAATACCCTTTGATCAGGCCTTTACGGGGTAGCCGCCTCTTGAAGAGCTCTTTCATGAGGCGGTTTACGAAATCATGCCGGGTCTCTTTGTCAAGGGGAAGATGAAGTTCTTCGAAGCGGACCCCGAGAAGAGTATACAGTTTTTTTTTCAATATTTCTTTCTGACTTTTTTTGCAGAGGATAAGATCATAAAAGGCCGGATTTCCCTCCCCGAGAGAAGCAAAAGCCTTGTGGAGAAAATTGCCATAGACTAGGGGATAAAGGTCACGGGCTGTGAGCCGCCTGTGGGTGACAGGCGTGTAGTAGATCATGCCCTCTTTTTTGCTCTTATCAACCATCCCGATCCTTTTCAGAAAAGATCTCGGCTGTAAAGGAGTAGATCTCAGTCTCGGGCCAGGAAGCAGCGTCGGGGGGGAGCCCCGCCTTTCGGCAGGTATGTCGGATAAACTCCTCCCGCCCCCAATGATACTCGACGGCTACCTGGGGCAAAAGGAGCCCTGATCGTGAACCGTTTCTGACAACGAGCCCATCCCGCCCTGTACATATCCCGCTCAGGTCCGTGATACGCTTCAGAGGTGAAAGAAGAGAGATTTCAATGGTAACATCGTCAAGTTCCTCACGTCTGAGAGGTTCAAAACGGGGATCGTGAAAAGCGGCTTCACGGGCTAAATGGATAACGGCATCTTTCAAAGGCTCCACTCCGGTAATAAAGCCGATGCATCCCTTTAGCTCACCGCTGAGAGTCAAAGTAACGAAGAGGCCTCGCTTTTGACTAAAAAGAGGATCTTCCAGAGGTTCGATAAAGATTCCGGGATCGAAGACAGATGCAATACTCTGCCTTGCTCGTCTAAGAAGGGCTTGTCTCTGACCGTCCTTCAGTGTCAGCATGCCCGGCCCCCCTCTTTGATTTCCGATGTATGAAAAAGACCACCAGGGCCCACAGGAAAAGAGCGATGATGACGAAATTCATGATAACGCCCAGGTAGAGGTACTTCTTTTTATAGTCAAACTGCCGCTCATGTTCTGTCTTGAAGGCTTCGTTGCCGAAGCGGCACATATATTTATAATCGGGAGCAAAGACATCAACGATACCTTTGGCATTGTCACTCACGAAAAAATAACCATTGTACGAGGCAAGAGAGACAGGAATATAATATTTAGATTGAGCAGTCAAAAGAACTTCCTCATCCGGGTCATAGACATAATACCTGGCCGAGAAAAACTCCTTATCCGCATAGAGAAAATGAAGGGCTCCCCCGTCATCTACTCCCCGGATGATCGTCCCCTCTTCAGGCAAACGGTCGAAAACTTTCTCCTCCCCCCCGCCAAGCTGACGGATGATATTACGGCCTCTCTCCGAGTAATAGATACCATCTCTCCACTGAAAGAGGGCATAGGGCCTGACAGGTGTCTTTTGAGTCTCCAGGAGAACCCCTTCAGAATCCAATATCTCAATGGACTTCTCTTTAGCGGATACGCCGTAGATCTTATTGCCGATGGCCGTGACTGTCGTATAATGTCCGGCGGAAAAACTCTTCTGCGGGTTGAACCAGGGATCATAGACGATAAACCGGCCATTCTCTCTGCGATAGGTCACCGGCGCCCCTTCCAGAAAGAAGAGGGCATCGGGCTTGCTACGGAATTGAAATCCCATGGATTTCTCTCCGTTCAGTGTATACGCCTCGATGACACTTCCCTCAAGAAGATAGAGTTTATCTCCGTTGAACGCCAGAGCATCGATGCCGGGAGCTTTCAGAAAACGGTCTTTAGCGATAAAGTTGACGATGACGGCGAGGATGATAAGAGCGATAATGAGTACAGCCTGGGTGTTAAGCTTCTTCTCATTCATCCCCGACACCAAATACTTCTTTAAGAAAATCATTCATAAGGTCTTCACTGTTATCCGAAGGAACGACCTGGGCCAATTCATCTTTTTCAGCATTTTTAATCGTGGACATAACCTCTTTGTGCTGCTCCACAAGCTTCTCCTCGATCTTTTTCTCGATCTTGTCCGGGTCTCCGTTAATGATCAACTTTTTTTTCTTGCTGCCGATGATGGCCCCGTTATCGAAGATCAGGGTGACGATGGTGCTGTTGGACGGCATGAATTCCGTCTGAACATGGACCTTTCGGTTTTTAAATTCGACATCGCTGTTTCTCCCCTGAATCATGCTCATTCCTCCTTGGCATGTTGGATTATATCATTTTTGAAGCCCTTTTCAAGAGTTAGTTGCATCACCAGGGCATCCTCTCCGTTATCCGTATAGTAGTTCTTGCGCAGGCCTGCGGGGACAAATCCTCTTGAGCGGTAGAGAGCCTGAGCGACCCGGTTGCCGAGGCGGACTTCCAGCCAGATGTTCCGTCCCCCCCGCTTTGCCATCTCTTCCAGAGCAGCATCAAGAAGTCCTCCTCCGACACCCTTTCTGCGGAAACGGGGATGAACGGCAAAATCCGCAATATGCCCTTCATCGAACAAAACCCAGCTCAGGCAAAACCCTGCCAGGATATCCCCTTTAAACGACCCGATAAAAAAGGCGTAATCCTTTTCGAATTCAGCAGCCATCATCTCTTTGGTCCAGGGGAGAGTGAAAGAGGCGGATTCGATGGCCAAGACTGCGTCCAGGTCACGTCTGTCAAGAAGACGGATTTTTCTTCTCATAATTGATCTCAGCATCAGAAAGCCTGCAATAATCCGGTTCCAGGGAGAGAAGATCGGAAGGGCCCTCTTTTTCAAACTTCTCCAGCCCGAGCCTGCCGACAACAAAAGGATCGGTGCGTGTAAAGCGGCCGAGACCTTTCACTGCAGCGGGGAAAATGGAGAGAATGGCCTCCCGGAAGGTTTCTCCCTCACCTAGAAAAGCCGGCTCCCGGGCTTTCTCCAGGACACGCCTGAAAAAGGACTCCGGCTCATAAGACCCGGAGGGAATGATCTCTTTAAGTTCCGGCCCGCTTTTTTCGTAGAGGGCTCCGAACACCTGGCCCTTTCTGGCGTCAAAAAGAGGGAGATAAAAACCGTCTCTGACGGCATAGCTGGCGGCCAGAGCTTCAAGGGTGTTGACTCCCGTGACAGGGATTCCCAAGGCATAGGAGAGACTTTTACAAAGGGTCATACCGATCCTGAGGCCTGTAAAAGATCCGGGCCCCCGGGCTACAGCCAGGAGTCCCACATCTTCTAGTCTGAGGCCGCTTTGGACCAGGAGAAAATGAATCATGGGAAGAAGCTTTTCTGAATAAGTGGCTTTTACGTTAAAAGAGATGCTCATCAGGGGGGTTCGATCAAGCAGAAGGCCTGCACTCCCTAAAAAACGTGAGCTGTCGACAGCAAGAGTATACATCGTTCACCTTTCAATCGTGATCGCACGGGTCGTTTCATCGACCAGTGTAATGATGACCATGACTTTATCTGTCCCCGGAGGGATCTCCGCCTTTTCGGCCCACTCGACAATGGATACAGCCCCCTCTTCGAGATGCTCATCGAAACCCAGTTGAAAGAGCTCCTCAGAATCTTCGATCCGGTAGAGGTCGAAGTGGTTCACCGCTCCCCGGGAAGAGGGATAGATGTTGAGAAGGGTAAAAGTGGGAGACCGGACCTCTTTTTCCGGAATTCCGTAAAAACGTGCTATTCCCCGGGCAAAGACGCTCTTCCCGGCTCCCAAATCCCCATACAGGAGGACAACGGCACCCCGGGCCAGTTCATCGGCAAGCTTTTCCCCCAGGGCCAGGGTCTCTTCAGGAGAGCCGGATAAGAAGACTTCTTTCATGGGATAAGATTCATTCCTTTTGATGTGACAGCCAGGACATATCCGTTATAGGCAAACAGCTTCTCTGTTCGGGAAGAGCTCAGCCCGTCTTCTGCTGTCAGGACTTTAAACCGTTCAGTTTCCAGATCGATAATATAGAGGCCTGTCTCTGTGGCGGCATAGAGCCTTCCTTCCCGTACGAGCAGGTCAGAGACCCCTTCCCGCAGGGATTTGACGACCCCCGATTCATGAGTTGCGATGTCGTACCACATGATCCCCATATTCCCGCCCACATAGAGCCGGGTACCGGCCCGGGCCATGGTATTGAGAAAATCACTGTGCAAAGAAGAGGCTGTCAGCCGTTGAAGGACCGTCCCGTCTTTTGCGGCCAGGACCAGGCGGTCTCTGTGCAGAAGGATCAAAGTCCCTTCTGTCACATCGAATTGGTCGACATTGAAAAAATCTATTCCTCGGATCTCTCTGACCTTACGGGGTTGACGGACATTGAAGGAATTGATCCCGTATTTTGTCAGGAGATAAAGCTCTTCTCCCTCTGCCCGAAGGGAGATAATATTGTTGTCCAGAAGGCCTGCATCCATCTTTACAGCAGAGCGGAAGGAATTAGCGGCATAAACCCCGACTCCGTTGCTTCTTGTAGCCACCCAGAGACGCCCGGAGGCCCGGACAGCATCATTCAGGTTATCGGCCAGTTCAGGGACTCGGTCAAAAGAGAAATCTCCGTTTTCCAAATGGTTGATAAAAGTCCCCACAAACCAGTAACCGCCCTCTCCGTCAGACAGCACAGCTTTCAGGCCGGAACCGAAGAGAGCTCCGTTCTCTTTTTTGACGACGGGAGAAGAGGACGAGAAGGCTGCAAGATAACCTTCCCTGGTGATGAGGACCCCGTCCCCTCCCGGAAGTTCGGCATAATCGACGACTTCCAGAGGATTTCCAGTATCGGGGTCCAGGGGCGGAAAGTCGGGAGCTTTACGATGTATGGGATGAACAGGTACCTGCAGTCCCCGGACCAGTTCGAACCGGGTCAAAAGCCATGTATAGTCACCGCCTTTCGCCCTCACAGAGATCCTCCGGGTGTCATATCCCCACTCCAGGACAGGGCCTGCGGACTTCCCGATCTTCTCCCAGGAGTCATCAGCCAGGCGCCTGAAGATACCCCGGTCGGTGAAGGCCAGGACCTCACCCAGCTCTTCTGCAGCCGCTATCATATAGATATGGTGTCCTTCCAAAAGGTCTCCCGGATCCCCCGAATACTGAAAAGAACCTTCAGCTCCCCTATAGATAATAAGGCCTTTGTCGGTCCCGCAATAGACGTTAAAACTGTCAGAGGCCACATCGGTAGCCTTCTCATAAGAGATAAACGAGAGGGCCTCCCGGGCTGCTGATGTCAGAGAAGCCGACAAGAGCAGAAGGAGGAAAACCAACCATCTTCGTATCATCAGAAACCTCCTGTAAAATGCTCCACACAGATTTTTACGCCGATGCCGATAAGGATCAATCCTCCGGCGATATTGATCTTCGTCCCGAAGACCAGGCCGAATACACGCCCGATGTAGACGGCGACCCAGCTTGTAAGGAAAGTGATTCCTCCGATGATGACTACGGGCCAGAGAATAGAGACGTCCAGCAGAGCAAAGGTCAGCCCCAAAGCCAGGGCATCGATACTCGTGGCCACTCCCAGAGCCAGAAGGATCCCCGGTGTCAGCGAAGTCCGTTTTACGGCCGCTTCGGAAGCAAATCCTTCCCTGATCATATGCAGGCCCACTAAAAGAAGAAGGGCAAGCACGATCCAATGGTCTACAGGCTTGATCACCGGAGCCAGGCTCTGCCCCGCCATCCACCCCGCTACCGGCATGGTGGCCTGAAAGAATCCGAATGTCGCAGCAATGATAAGAGGATGCCGGAAATTGAAGAATTCCAGGCTGAAGCCATAGGCCAGGGCTACGGCAAAAGCGTCCAGGGCCAGCGAAAAAGCAATGAGGACAATATGGATGATGCTCATAACCCCACTATCCCTTTTCCCTTTGCAGATACTCGAGATATCCGAAGATAAACTGGTCGATATCGCCGTCCAGGACTGCATCGACATTCCCTGTCTCAACGCCGGTCCGGTGATCCTTGATCATCTTATAGGGATGAAGAACATAAGAGCGTATCTGGCTGCCCCAGGAATTTTCTTTTTTGGAGTTTTCCAATTTGCTCTTCTCCGCTTCCAATCTCTCCATTTCCAGCTGATAGAGCCGCGCTTTCAGCATCTTCATAGCCTGCTCTCTGTTCTGTATCTGGGAACGCTCGTTTTGACACTGAACGACGATATTGGTAGGAAGGTGAGTAATACGGACCGCGGAATCGGTCATGTTGACATGCTGCCCTCCGGCTCCGGAAGCACGGAAAGTGTCGATACGCAGATCCTTTTCATTGATCTCCACCTCGATCTCCTCATCCACTTCGGGATAGACGAAGACAGAAGCAAAGGAGGTGTGACGCCTCTTGTTAGAATCAAAGGGGCTGATCCGGACAAGGCGATGGACACCGTTTTCAGTTTTAAGATATCCGTGTGCATAAGAGCCCTTAATATAAAGAGTCACGCTTTTGATGCCCGCTTCTTCTCCATCCTGATAATCGATTATTTCCACACCGTATTTACGGTAATCGGCCCAATGCTGATACATCCTCATCAGCAATGAAGCCCAATCCTGGGATTCTGTTCCTCCTGCGCCGGGATGAATCTCCAGATAGGCATTGTTGGGGTCGTTTTTCCCGTTGAGCAGGCTCTGCAGTTCAGCGGCCTTCAATTCTCTTTGAAAGGTATAGATATTCTCTTCCAGCTCCCGGTTCATCCCCTCATCGGGCTCTTCTTCAAGCAAGTCGGCAAGAAGGATGATCTCGTCAAGAGCCTCTCTTATCCCTGAAAAACGTTCCATCCTGTCTTCCAGGAGCCTCAGTTCCCGCCCCAGTTCCTTTGTCTTCTTCTGATCCGACCAGACCTCTTCCCGGGTCATCATCTCCCGGATCTCCCCGGCTCTTTTCGAGGCTGATTCAATTTTTAAGAACTCCTTCAATTTGGCCAATCTGGGCAGGGCCGCTTCTATGACACTCCTGGCTTCAAAGATCTCCATGTCCTACTCCTTCGCCCCTTGGCGCATCTCTTTTTGAAGATGGTTCAGCACCGTGCTGTAGTTTTTGTTTTCCGGTTCACACTCTACCGCCAGAGAGACTTCTCTGATCCCCGGCTCCCGTTCCCCCGATTGATAAAGGAGCATCCCGTAGAGATAGTGGGCCAGGGCATTTTTCTGATTGACGCCCACCGCTTCCTTATAAGCTTTTCTGGCCTTTTCCGTCTCGCCGTTGCGGGCTGCTTCAGCGCCCTTTTCAGTCAGTTCCAGGGACCTGACATAGGCCGTCCGCCATTCTTTATTGAAGACTTTGTCCCGCCTTTTCTGAATAAAATAGTTAAAGGGCTCCGCTTCAAGAGCCAGACTAACCGCCTCTTCAGCCTTTTTCCAGGCCTTCTGCCGTAAATAGACTTCTGAAAGAAGGGAAAAACTGGCGATGCTTTTGGGATTCATACGGGTAGCCTTGAGAAAATACTCTTCAGCTTTCTCCAGGTTTTTCTCTTCGAAATAGATGGTTGCAATATTATGAAAGATCATATAGTTGACCAGCCTGTTCTCTTCAAGTTGAAGGTAAAGAGCCTTTGCCCGGCTGTGATCTCCCTTGCGAAGCGCTTCATTGGCTTTGCCCGTCAGGCGTCTGGCTTTGAGCAGTTTGGGATACAAAGCCAGTTTTTTTATAAATTTCATGGTTCCTCCCTCATTTGGTCTAAAAGGATGATACCCTTTTAAGGCTTTTTTTCAAGTTATTTCATCATATCGCGACAGTAAAAGGAGCAGGAGCTGCCGTTTTTGCAACAAAATCAGGATTCATGAGTATACACAAGAGAGTGCCCATGATTGAAAAAGAAGCCTTGATCGTCTCGTCACAAAGACACCTGGCCTCACGCCTTCAGACAGAGCTGGCCCGTATCCCCGGAATATCTGTCCGCCCACGGATCCATGAAGAGGGGAGGCTCTCCTTCAACCTCCGTCAGCGCAGCCCCGACCTTATCTTCATGTCCCTTAAAAACGAGTCTTCCCTCTGGGTCGACCTCTTTCTCCATAGGCCCCCTTTTTCACAGGTCATCGCAACCACACCCGACCCTGCCCTGGCTCCCCGGGCTTTCCTTTATAACTGTGCCGATGTCCTGACATCCCCCTTCCGCGTTCGGGACCTGCGCAGGGCTGTCGCCAGGGCCCTAACACGGCGTTTTCTTTGGCTCCGGGGACAGGAGAGGCACTTCTCCCCCCTGGTAGCCCGTAAAAAAGGTGTGATCCGCTTTTTCAACCCTGAAGAAGTCCTCTTTTTTAAAGCAGAAGATAAAGTGGTCTTTCTGTATACAGACAAAGAGCGCTATTTCTCACGTTTCAGCCTGAGCCAGCTGGAAGCCCGACTAAACCCCCTTCAATTCTGTCGTGTCCGACGTAATGTGATCGTAGCGCTTCACGCGATCCGCGAAGTGGAAATCAAAGGTTCACGCGGGCTTTTCCTCTCTCTCAGAGGAAGCGGGATGAAGATCCGCGCCGGACGGAGATATATCCCTTATCTTAAAGAAAGGCTACTCCTTTAATCCCCAGGATCCGTATGTCACAAAAGAGTGAAGCCCTCCTGCGGGCATTTTGTCGTAGCTGGTCGTATATTCGAGAAGCCGGATGACACCTTGCCGGAAAAGCCCGCAGATCAGGGCCACACCTCCGGGGCCGCAGGCGGACTGATGCTCCAGGGCATATGGAATGATCTCCTTCCATTCTCCCCTGCTCACCTTTTTAATGAACTCAGGGTCTTTTTGCCGGGTCACATATTCATATCCCGCAGCCCCTGTCCCCAGGGAAGAGTCTCCGTAACGGAACCCGTAGTGAGTCAAATCGGTACTGGCCACAAAGATCACTTCCGGATGGTCCTCTTTTAGTTTTTCAAGGATATTGACATAATCCGTAAGGTTTTTCTGGATCCCCGGAGGGACTGAGACGGGAATGATCCGGCTCCGGGGATAGAGGTACTTTAAAAAAGGAAGCTGGACCTCGATGGAATGTTCCCCTTCATGGACCCGGGCTGAATGGAGAAAGAGCGATTCATCGAAATAGTCTCTGATAAGCCCATGGGCGACGGGCATATCTCCCAAAGGAGTCTCCCAGGCTCCTTCGGGAAAGACAGCAGGACGCTCCACTCCGTAGGTATGGACGGCCCCCAGGAGGAGGAAGACGGCATCAGGGCGGGCATTCAAAGATGCCAAGGCTCTGAGAGCGATTCCGCCGGAGAAGGCCCAGCCTGCATGGGGAACGATACCCCCCCGGTATTCCCTCAGCCCTGTCTCTGACAGCTCGCTTTTGATAAAAGCTTCGATCTCAGAGGCCCGGGCAGGATAAAACTGTCCGGCCACGACAGCATTTCGTCTCATTCCGCCTCCTATTCAAACAATATTTTAAGGTCCTCCCACGACATCGTTTTCATGAAAGCGGTATCAGTAAAATCGAGAGAGTGAAACATCTCGCTCTTCTCTTCCTGCATTTTGATGATCTTTTCCTCAATAGTCCCTTCTGTGATCAGCTTATAGACATTGACAGTCCGGGTCTGTCCCATTCTGTAAGCCCGGTCCGTGGCCTGTCTTTCCACCATGGGATTCCACCAGGGATCAAAGTGGACCACGACATCCGCCCCTGTGATATTCAGGCCGGTGCCGCCGGCTTTAAGACTGACCAGGATGATGGGGGTTTCTCTGTTTTCGTTAAAACGGTCGACGATCTCCACACGGTTCGGGGTCTTTCCGTCGATATATTCAAAAGGGATCTTATCTTTTCTCAGCTCATCACGGATGATATGAAGCATTTTTACAAACTGGCTGAAAAGAAGGATCCGGTGCCCGCCGTCCATGGATTCTGCGAGGATCTCTCTGAGCAGATCCATTTTTGCTGAGATATCTTCATTCTCAGTGAGTTCAGGATAGATCATCCCCGGATGGTTACAGATCTGGCGCAGCCTGATCAGCGCGCTGAGGATATGCATACGGCTCTTGACAAATCCCTCTTTTTCCACAAGCCCGAAGATCTCGTTTCTGATCTCCCCGAGAAATCGCTGATAAAGGGCCTTCTGCCCGTCTGTCAGGGGGACGACAGAGACCTGTTCGATCTTGGGAGGAAGCTCTGTGAGGACCTCTTCTTTTGTCCTTCTGAGGATAAACGGCTTGATCTTCATATTCAGCTCGTTGAGGACTTCTTCATTCTTTTCTTTAACGATCTCTTTGTCGTAATAATCGACGAAATGCCTTCTTGTCCCCAGGTATCCGGGCATGATAAAGTCAAAGATCGACCAGAGCTCGCGAATGGAATTCTCCATAGGGGTCCCTGTCAGTACCAGTTTAAACATGGCGTCGAGTTTTTTAACGCTCCTGGCTACTTTGGTCTGATAATTCTTGATATGCTGGGCTTCATCCAGGATGATATAGTGGTAGACCCGGTCCTCGTAGAGGTCGATATCGTTGCGGAGGAGGGAGTAGGAGGTGATGAGCAGATCCGCTTTCTCCGACCCGGCGATGATCTCTTCTCTCTGAGCCCGGTTACCCTCCACCACGGCACATTTCATATGCGGTGTGAATTTTTTCACTTCCTTGACCCAGTTATGCATCAGGGATTTGGGGCATACAACCATGGAGGGCAGCTCGCTGCTGACAGAAATCATCATGGCCAGAGCCTGGACAGTCTTTCCCAATCCCATGTCATCGGCCAGCACTCCGGAGAGTTTATAGCGGTGGAGAAAATGAAGCCAGTAATAACCCTCTTTCTGATAAGGCCGGAGGATCTTGTCCAGGCTTTCCGGAACAGGTATCTTTCTGATTCCTTTGACATCCATGAGCTCTTCATAGAGGGCCCGGAAACGCTCGTCACCACGGATCTCGATGTCTTTATTCTTCTTGACGTAGTTGATCAAATGGGGCAGGTAATAGATCTTATGCTGGAAACTCTCTTTTTTATCCAGAGAGAGAGCAAAAGCTGCCTTGAAGTCCTCCATGAATTGCCGGATCTCTTCCAGGTTCACAAGCTTCAGGATCCTTGTCTTATCCAGTTTGATAAAGGGGTCCCCTTTACGGATATGATCTCTCAGCATCTCAGGGTCAAGCGAATAATCCTCTTTCAGCCCGCACCCGAAATTCAGGGTAAACGAGGAGTCCTCTTCCAGAGATATTTCCAGAACCGGTTTGATGGTCACATTGAAAATGCGGATCTGCCGGAATTCAGGGGTCAGCCTCTTGGTCCAGTCAGAAGGAATCCTTTTAAATCCGTTGATGAGAAAGTCGATGATATCATCGTTATCTTTGAGGACGAAAAAGCCCTCTTCCCATTTGAAGTTATATTGAAAGAAGAATAGAAAAAGACGGCGTTCCTTCTTGGGGTCCCTGCGGATAAAATTGATCTGGTCGTCTAGGGTCTTGACGATATAGGGGCCTTTTTTTACAATATCGCTGTAAGTGAAATCCATCTTTCCGTAATGATAGATGGGATCCACTTTGATGATCCCATCGGAGTAGTCAAGCTTTAATTCTATATTGAGCTGGTTATGGTGGATCTCCAGACGTCTTATTTCGCCGTCCCATTGAAAATCAAGGTATCTGTTCCAGTAATTGTGATAATTATCGATAAAATCAAAGAGCTCCTCCTCCCGGAACTCCTTCCCCTTTGTCAGAATCCTGTCCCAGAGAGGCTGGGAATAGACCGGAAGAAGGCGGGCCAGCAGGGAACCGCTCAGATACCACTTTTCTCCCTCGAAGGAGAGGATGCGCGAACGAGTCTCAGGACCCGGAGAGACCGTTATGCTCTCCTGACTGCATCGGATCAGGACAGCAGGTTTTTCGAACTTTTCGCGGACATCCAGCCGTACCCCTGAAGAGAGCAGATATAGCTGCTCATACCCGATGAGAAGGCTCAGGAGGTCTCTGGCATAGGGGCCATGAAGGACAAAGGCCTTGTTGACAAATTTCCCGAATTTCAGGAGATGCTCCAGAATCATTTCCTGATGCTCCGTCAAAGTCCCGAGGATGTCGAATATTTCCTCTTCCCGGAAAAAGTCCCGGGTTGCATTCTCGGGATGGCTGATAAACTCCATCATCTCGTTCTGCAGCCCTGGCCAGTCCGTCTCCCGGCCCGGTTTCAGCGTAATGAATATATCGCTGATCGTATCTTCTATACCGATGTAAAAGGGCAGGGGCCTTTCAGTCATATCTCCATCTCTTCATCGTTTATCTTTTACTGTACCCCCATAAAATCAAACGGGCAAGCCTTAATGCTGTCTTATCTCCCTGATACGCGATGCGGCTGTCTTACTGTACACGGTCTCTTTTCCTGATATCTGAATAATATATTCGTAGATCTCCACGGCTTTATCCATCTCTCCCAGCGCTTCATAGGCAGTCCCGCCCTGGAAGAGGGCGGTGACCATCCACTGAAAATCTTCATCGGTATTGACGGGGAGGTATTTCACTTTCATAAACTCACGGATGGCATCCCGGTATTGTCCCCGGGCATAATAACAGTCTCCGATATTGAACTGGATTTCCATCTTCAGGGAGTCCGGTGCCCGGTCAATAAAGGAAGTGAGACGGCCCAGGGCCTCATCATACTTCCGCTCATCCATAAAAGTATAGACAATATTGAGAAGAGCTCCGTAGTAAAGGGGTGTTTCAGGGAAACGGTCCACGACCTGCTGAAACGCTTCACGGGCTTTACCGGTGTCCCCCTCTTCCTTGAAGAGGAGTCCCCGGTTATAGAGCGCATCGGGACTGGGTTTGAATTCAAAAGAGCGTTGGAAATAGTCAAGCGCCTTATCTTTATCGCCCAGAGCATAATGGGCCTGTCCCAGGGAAAGATAGAGCTTTTCCTTTCCTTCGAAGGAGGGGTTAGCCTCAAGACGAAGGAAGATGTCCAGAGCCTTGTCAGTCTCACCCTTGCCCAGGCGGATATTTCCGAGCATAAAGGCGGCCTGAAGGTTCCAGGGTGTCTCCAGGACTTCCTTCCCCCCGCCGGCCTGAATAAAATAATCTTCCGCCCGCCCGGCATCTTTTTTCCCCAGATAGGCCACTGCTCCCAGGACATAAGATATCTCTTCGTCATACTCTCTGAGGGTTTTGCTGTTCTTTCGACGAAGAGCAAGTCCTTCGTCAAGACGGTTCAGCCGGGCAAGTGCAATGACGCGCCGGCTGACGGAATAAGCATCTCCCCCCCGGAAAAACTCAAGAATATCCCGCCAGCGTTCCTGCTCAGCCAAAGCTTTGTAGACCCGGGCCCGGACATCCCTTCCGCGGGCTTTTTCCAGAAGTTTCATGGCCTCTTCATCCATTCCCAGCTTCAGACAGGCAAGCCCCTTGACCACAGCAAGCCCCCCCTCTTCTGCCGTGATGTTCAGGCAAACTTTCCGGGCAGCTTCTTTCTGCCCGTCAAGAATCAGGGCATCCAGATAGAGCCCCACTACATCCGGGTCGTTATAATATTCGGGCAGACGGGTCAGGACATTATAGATATTGAAGATCACTTCTTCGTAATCGGCTTCGCCGAAGGCAATTTCGGCTAGCAGAAGGCTGGCTTTGACCTTCATCTCGAAGGGCTTGGTAATGGACAGTAGAAGCTCCCTGGCTTCCCCGTTACGTCCTGTCCGGTGATAGATAGATGCCAGATAGTAGGACAGAGTCCCCCTCTTTTCCCCCTCTGTTTCAAGCAGTCCGGTAAAGAGACGTTCGGCCTCTCCGTAATTGGAGTTATAATAGGCGGTCATGGCACGGGCATACTCTTCGGCAGGTGTCCCTGCCACACTTTCGGGAAGCGAAAGCGTTTTGAACGCCTCTTCCCTTTCTTCACTGATAAGAAAATCGATATAATTGCGCACCGTCTCCTGGCTCACAGAATCGGGAAACTGGGAAAAGGCATAGAGAAAATCGCCCTCTTCAAGAGTCCCTTCCATATCATAATAGGCCAGAACCTGGGAATAGACCTCCCCTGCAGCCGGATGATCTTTGCGGGCATTGAAGAACGATTCGATTTCGCTTGCCGGCCGCTTTTTCAGAAGCAGGGCATAAGCTCCTGCCCGGAGGGCCTTCTCATCGTCCCGTCCGGCTTTTTGGTAATACTCATAGGCTTTGCTGAAATCTTTGACCGAGAAAAAGACATCTCCCCGCTGTCTGTAGAGCTCTTTTTCTCCCACGGGCTCTTTCAGCTGCTGCTCCAGGAGGCCATCCAGAGCGGCAAGGCCCCGGGTTATATCGGTGATGATATAACGGTTCAGATAATCGATCCTTTTGCGGGCCTTATCAGCCAGGGGGGAGAAGGGGAAACGCTCTCCGATATTTTTGTAAGCTGTCACGGCTCTGTCGTAGCGAGGAATCTTCTCGTAACAGAGGCCTATCTCATAAAGGGCTTTATCCCCATATCCTTCAGTATTGAAGGTAATACGCTCAAAGGCGGCGATGGCCCGCTCATAATCCTTCATCTCATAGGCATAGATCCGCCCGACACGATAGACCAGATAAGGGACCTGGGGGTCCCGGGAGAAATATGTAATATAATCGAGAAGGGCATTGACGGCCTGGGCATGTAAACCGCCTTCTTCAAAAAACGCGGCTTTCTCCATAAGGGCTCTTTTGACTTCGGCTTCATCCTGCCTGTTCCTGTGGAATCCTGCCAGTTGATCGAAGAGAGCTGCGATTTTTTCCTTGTCCCAGCCTCTTTTTTCTCTCTCGATATCCAGAGCGAGCCTGATCATGTCGGGATAAAGGGAGCTGTCAGGATAGGCCTTAAGAAAATAGTCGATCTCCTTAGCCGCCTCCTCCTTCTTTCCCAGCAGAAGAAGGGCTTCGGCTTTCCCTTTCAGGGCATCATCCGCCATAGCGCTGTTGGGGTTCTTTTCAAGAAGAGACTGGAAAGCGGCTGCCGCTTCTGAAAAGGCCCTCTTTTCCATATAGATCCGTCCCTTTCCGTAAAGGGCCCGGTAATAGTACTCGCTCTCCGGATACCGGGACATGAGCCCCTGATACTCCCTGAGAGCCTTATCATAATCATACTGTCCGAAGGCGATCTCCGCTCGGTACCAGGCCCATTTCCCCGGATCGAGGTCCTTCTCTTCTAATTTTTCCAAAAACGGGCGGGCCTTTTCCATCTCTCCCCGTTCAAAATGATAGTCCAGAAGAGAGATATAGGCTTTTTTCAGATTGTCTCCCCGCGGGTTGAGATTGATGACTTCCTGCATTGCCTTAAAATAGGCCTCATGTTCACCGGATTGCCGGTAGAGAGATGCCGCCAGAAACAGGGTCTCGGTGTAAAGTGAGGTATCTTTATAAAAGCGCCTGATCTTTTCTGCCGTCTCAAGAGCCTGTTTTTTCATTCCGCTTTCATCCAGGGCCAAAGCGATGTAATAGAGGATATCGCCTAAAGCCGGGCTCTTCTCATAACGCTGAAGGAACCTGTTCCCTTCCGTGAGGACCATATTCCACTTTTCCAGACGGGCATAGGAGGCGATCAGTTTCCGGTAGGCGCCTTCGACCCGCCGGTCCTGGGGGTTCTCATTGATAAATGTCTTATACTCTTCCACGGCCAGGTCAAAAAAACCGTCCTGAAAGAGTTTTTCGGCATAGTCGAATCCTCCGATGATCCCCGAGACAGAAACAGGGGAGAGGATCAGCACCACGATGACCGCGATTTTATGAAGAAACTTCATTGAAAGCTCCTTTCTTCTTCAAAAGAGGGGTAAAAGAGATACATGAGACCGGGCACGCAGGGAGACAGTCTCCGCAGCGGATACACTCCTCAGACCCGGGGTCTTCGCTGATATTGATATCCACAGGGCAAACGGAGCGGCAGGCTCCGCAGGAGACACAGCGGTCCATGTCCACATGGATGGTATAGAGGCTGATCCTGTTGAAAAACCCCAGTATTGTCCCCAAAGGACAGGTCGTCCTGCAGAAAAAGCGGGGGATGACTACGGATAAACCGCTGTAGGCGATAAGGAGCCCCACTTTCCAGAAATAGAGGAGCCCAAGGGGGATATTCAAGGACCAGACCAGTGTCAACCCGCCCTCCAGGGTCCCTGCAGGGCAGATATAGGTGCAAAAGGCCGGTTTCAGGAGAACAAGAGGCAGAATTACGATAAAGAGGCCCAGGATGATATAGCGGACCAGGATGAAAAAACGGGGAAGCCCCAGAGAGATGGAAGAGATCTTCTTCAACAGGTCCTGATAAAACCCGAAGGGACAGAGATGGCCGCAATACCACCGCCCTGCCAGAAGCCCGGCGCTTCCCAGAAGCCCCAGGACAAGAAGAGAGATGTGGCGGGCCTGGGTGTAGATCATATACTGCAGGCTGCCCAAGGGGCATGAAGTCAGTGCTCCCGGACAGGAGTAACAATTAAGGACCGGCAGACAGAGCCCCTTTGACTCACCCTGAAAGGGAGCAGCTTCGATAAATCCTTTAATATTGGAATTGATACCTATGCTGAAGAGAAGCTGCCGCCAAAACCGTTTTTTGAGAAAAGAAAACCATTTCATATTACCCGATCCCGATGCACCCGTAGCAGATGTAAATACCGTTGTTTTTAATGAGTTCCCATTCCCCCGTCAGAAGGCCCGCCAGGATCAAAAGGAGAGCCAGAAGAAGCAGGAAGAGTGCTGTGCGGGTCTTATTCTTTTTTGTCATAATAGATCCCCCTTATCACACGGACGGCGTCCCGGGCAGCTGCCACGTCGTGGACCCGGAGTATATCGGCTCCGTTGCCCAGGGCCACAGCGTGAGCGGCGACAGTTCCCCACAGACGCCCGGCCGGCGGGCGCCCTGTAAGAGTCCCGAGAAACGATTTTCTTGAAAGCCCCATGACAAGGGGATACGGGAGGGATTTAAACTCTCTCAGCCGCCTGAGAAGTGCGGTATTGTCTTCGAGCCGCTTCCCGAACCCTATTCCCGGATCGATGAGGAGGGAATCTGCCGCGATCCCCGATTTCCGAGCTTCTTCCGTCCGGCCGGCAAGATATGCATAGACTTCACCCGTGACATCTTCGTAACAGGGGTTTTCCTGCATGGTATCAGGTGTCCCCTTCATATGCATAAGGATAACAGCGGCTTTA
>ERZ795048.826-NODE-826-length-30827-cov-39.059892_pt1 | contig 30827 bp, 30 predicted proteins | sample MGYA00375132_ERZ795048 | MGnify/ENA primary metagenome ERZ795048 (study PRJEB30177, sample SAMN05720225) | activated sludge metagenome | isolation source: Anaerobic digester | place: Hong Kong | collected 2014-12-17 ... | reverse complement strand
TTTATATGCTGAAGAGTGACCTTACACTGGATCTGCATAAAAACGTAAGGGGTGGTATGACAGGGAGGATGGCTCTTGAAAAATTCCGTAACCGCGAAAACAATGGAGTCAGCCGCGAAGTTTTTTCGTATGAAATAAGCGGAACAATATCACTTATTTTTTAGATAGGATACGGCCTTTCGGAAAATATTTTTTGTTATTCCTGTAAGTTCATGCAGGTAGGCATTATCTCTTGATTTTTTAAGCCAGTCAAGAGTCGCAGTTTCGACAGTTTTCCACAGTGCATCTCTGTCAGCTGTATTTCTGAAGTAGTCAAGTTTTATCTGGTAAGCCCCCTTGTAAACTCTCCCTCCGCCGGTTGGAGTTATTTTTTTTATAAGTGAGTTCAGGTCGAGATTATTGCTCTTCGTCCGGATAGATACATCCAGGAACATTTCATGTTTTCTGTTATCATTAACTATTGAGTATACTGCAATTGTTTTCAGGCCGCTTTTTTTCAGCAGAAGGTCTGCTGCAATGGCCAGGGAATCTCTTTGTTCGATATCAATAAATCCGATTCCGTAAAAGCCCCATTCTTTATAAGTTTTGCCATGTTTCAATGCCCTGTTGTAAAAAGAAAGGGTGGGTCCTGACATGGGGATACCATTAAGCCTGTTAATAATATTCATGTCAGCCCTTGATGATAAAAAGCCCAGGGCTTCGATGTCCAGATCTCCGGCGTGTTCATAAGAGTCAGTGTCAGTCTGAATTCCGAACATAAGGGCCGTTGAAACAGCCCTGCATTGATTCTCGCTCAGTTTAACCTCTATACTCTTAAGTATGAGAGTTACAAGGGTGCTGGTTGAGCCTGATTCAGTTTTAATCAGTGAAAAGTCAGATGGGAGTCTTTTGGGATCTTTCTGGTGATGGTCAATGTGCGCGGCACAGGGGATCTTTTCAGAAATTCCTCTTACCTCATTACTTTGAAAATCTGTAACAATATACGCTTCGAAATTTTCAGGCTGCAGTTCTTTAACTGTTTTCAGATGAATGTCTAAAAATTTTATAAATGCCCTGTTCTGAGAAAGAGAGACTTTTTTTGAAGCGTAAATTTCAGAATTTATAGAAAGATTTTTAAGGAGTTCTTTAATAGCAAAAGATGCAGCTATGGCATCAGGGTCAGGAGAACCCTGTATAATAATCATTATTTTTTTATATTTTTTTACACTATTTAAAAAATCGGATGCTTCCTTATTCATCAGCAGTTTTTACCTTTTTAAAAACAATTAAAGAGATATCATTCATCTGCTGTTTCCCGCCGGTAAAACGGTTAAGCTCCCTGTATATCTCCCGTATAATAATAGAAGGGTTCTGCCGTGAGAATCTTACAGCTGTTGCTTTAATCATTTCTACAGTAAAGGGCTCCCCTGCTTCATTACACGAGGAGATTAATCCGTTTGAGTAGAGGATACCAATAGCTCCCTCCCTCAGCCTGGCAGAGGTCATTGTGTACCTGTAGTTCATCTCAACAGCAAGAGGTATCCCCGGTGTCTCTATTTCATTTATTTTCCCTGAATCCGGATCAAATATTATCAGGGGATTAAATGAAGCATTTGAATAGGTAAAATTTCCATCTGAAGAAATAATAATACAGGCGGATTTTACATGGCTCCCCGATAATCTTGATGTTTTAAGAACCTGGTTCATTGTGTTAAGAACTTTTTCCGCGGAGTTAAATATCATTGTCCGGGAGTGAAGTATTGAATACTGCTGCAGGGCGATTAATGCTGAGTCAATACCTGAATAGGATGTGTCTGACATGAACAGAATAGAATTGTCTTTGTCTATTTTAACGCTGTCAATGTAATCGCCACCTGTTGCAGAATTGTTTATATAGACTGAACTGATTCTCACTCCCGGTATTGATATCATTTCATCAGGGAGTATACGTTTTTTTATTGTATTAACAACAATCCTGTCGTGGTCATTAACCTGATCAGCTGTAACCTCATCAAGAATAAGTCCTGTAGTGAGGAGATTCTGTAGTTTAATTCTGAAAACCTCAAGAACATCAAGAATATCCGCGTTAAAACCCTTTTTCCCTGAAATTGATCCAAGAAAAAGGAAACCGACAACCACGTCAGACATGTTTCTGAAGGGGATTGCCGCCTCCAGGTTGTTGCTGGTAAAAAAATCGTTTATCTCATTTTCTGAGCCTTCGAGATTTATATCTGTGAGAAGATAGGATTTTTCAAAAATGCCGCTATATGACGAGAGTTTTTTAATTATTATGCTATCCCTGCTTAAAAAGTCGGGTTCAATTCCCGGCCCGAATCCGTAGGTGAAATGGTATCCCTTATCTTTTCTGTTTATAAGCATGAAATAAGCGGATTGAATGCCGAATCCCTTCTGAAGACCCTGAAAGTTGTCTTTTGTTATAAATGTCCAGAATTTCTCCATGTCAGTAATTTTTCTCAGTTCATGGATAGGGACAAGTATATTGTTAACTTCATTTGTCAGCCTGTTAAGCCTGCTGTGACGCAAAAATTCTCTTAAAGGATTAAGGGCCCTGTATGCTATTACAAGCCAGATAAAGATTGCTGAAGATTTTAACAGCAGGGCGAACAAAGGCTGTAGGCTGAAATCTGATAAATACTTCAGGAAAAACCATGAGGGTGCGGCATAAACAAAGAAGCTGATAATTATCAGCAGGGTCTCCCTGTAAAATCTGGGGAAATCGTTATGCCTTAGATCAAGGAGCAGATATCCTGTTATAATAAGAAGATAAATTACAGGAATTGAAACATATGGATTCTGCAGGAGATTAATTCCTGCGAAGTGATGGCCTGTAAAGTAAACAGCGATAAAAAGAATATAAGAGACGAGAACTCCGCTGATGTAATACAGAACAGTATTGCGAATACGGTTCATGCTGTGCCTGCCTGTTTTCAGCAGAAGCACCATCGGGGCAACAGCCATGAGCAGAATTATCAGAACCAGTTGAACTACTGTTGTATTGTTTTTGGGAATTTCCATCCCCGGCCCGAAAGAAAGGATTGGAGAATACAAAAAGATAAAGACCCCGTCAAGAATTATCACTAAAAGAGATATTGAGAAAGCAGCTATATTATGTCTGATCCTCCCCAGAGGGTGAAGTGTTGAAACAATCAGAGTAGCTGTAAAAATAACAAAGGGTATGAAAAGAAGGGTGTTAAGGAGCCCTTTTTCTGCTGCCAGATCAGGGAAAAGATTAATAATGATGAGTATAGAATATTGAATGAATAAAGAGAAAGATATAAAAGAAAAGATGCGGTTTATTGTAAATTTCCAGCGTTTTATAATATGAAGCATAAACAGGTATAGAGAGACTGATGCGGCTGCTGTATGTGAAAAAATGAGTAAATAGTCCAATTTATCAACCCGGGGTAGTTTTATCTTTAAAATAAATATTCAGGCAGATTCCTCTTTATTTCAAGTTAAATATTTAAAACTGCACAATTTTATTATTCATAATTATTATGGAGACGTTATTGTTCTTGACTTTTCAGATTTTTTGTCATATAATCAGCATTCAGAAAAGAAAATAAAAATATGCAGATAGATCTTTTTACAAGCCGTAAAGCCTTTGCGAAGCTTAATCTCCACCTTCAGGTGCTTAACAGACGAAGTGATAATTTTCATAATCTGCTGAGCATAATGGCGGAAATAGAAATTTTCGATCTTTTAAAACTGGAGTCATTTAAGTTTGTGCCCCATGAAAAATCCCTTGATGTGGAGATAGCCTGTTCGGGAGGGATTTCTGCAGATATACTTAAGGAGATTCCTGCGGATGAAAATCTGGTATCAATTGCCGTGAGGAAGTACCTGGCAGCGTTATCGATCGGGGGATATCTGAAATTTTCGATTGAGAAGAATATCCCCTCAGGCGCAGGTATCGGTGGGGGGAGCAGTGATGCTGCCGCAGCACTTGAACTGGTAAGAACAGCGTTAAAACTACAGCAGGAGGAGCCCCTGTTTTCTGCCGCTTCTGAAAGCGGTTCTGATGTGCCCTTTTTTCTAAAAGGGGGGGTGGCTTTTGCGGAGGGCCGTGGAGAGATTCTTCAGCAGATTGACCGGAATCCGGCTCTCCCGGTTGTTCTGGTTAATAATGGAATTCATGTAAATACGGGCAAGGCTTACTCCTCTCTTAAAAGAGGATATGATGATTTATATACCCTGGAGGAGCTGCAGAGAAGAAAAAATGAGCTGTATTCTCTGCTTGATGAACCCACTGAATGGAAAAATCATTTTATAAATGATTTTGAAAAACCTGTTTTTCAGCAGTACCCTGAACTTGAAAAACTGAAGAATAAGATGTATGATCTCGGGGCTGATTTTTCACTTATGTCAGGGTCGGGGTCGTCGGTTTACGGGGTTTTTAAGGATATGCAGGTATCCCTCTCTGCTGCTGAAGAGCTTAAAAAAGAGGGGAACAGGGTTTTTCAGACCGGTATCAGATGCCGTGAAATTAATGGTTGACATTATAAAGAGTTATTGAGAAATGTGTCATAAGTTTTTGCTGATATTACATACACACAATTGAGGCGTAGCCAAGCGGTAAGGCACCGGGTTTTGGTCTCGGCACTCCAAGGTTCGAATCCTTGCGCCTCAGAATAAAATTTTCAGGAGATGAACAATTAAGAAAATTTCCTCGATTGTTCTTGCCGGAGGAAAAGGGGTTCGAATGCAGTCTGAACTCCCTAAAGTACTTCATCCTCTTTGCGGAAAACCTTTAATCGAACATGTTGTGGAAAACCTGAATGCTGCAGGAATTAATGATATTCTTGTAGTTGTAGGTTATAAAGGGGATGATGTTATACAGCAACTCAACGGCAGGGTAAATTTTGTCTGGCAGCATGAACAGTTAGGTACCGGTCATGCTGTAATGCAGGCTGAATCTTATTTTAAAGATTATCAGGGTGATATAGTTGTTGCGTGCGGAGATGTTCCCCTGATTAAGCCTGAAACATTTAAAGCTTTAGTCAGTGAAATTGAAAAACCTGACTGCGGTGCAGTAGTTCTTACGATGGTCCAGGATAATCCTACCGGTTACGGCAGAATCATATATGACTCCGGGTCTTTCTCCCGAATTGTGGAAGAGAAAGATGCAACTGATGAACAGAAAAAAATTACAGAAGTCAACAGCGGAACTTATATATTTAACAGCAGGCTGCTTTTTGAGGGGCTTAAAAAGATAGATACAAATAATGCGCAGAGGGAATATTATCTTCCTGACGCATTAAATTTTGTTCTTCAGTCAGGCTATGCTGTTAAAACTGTTGTTCTCAAGAACCCGGTTGAGGGTAGAGGAATAAATACACGCGATGAGCTGATTTCGCTGGAGAAATATGTTGCGAAGAAAACCGAGGACAAATCAGATGAATAACAGCCCTTTAAAAATCTTTTCCGGCTCGTCTAACGGGGAGCTTGCCCTTGAGATCGCACAATATCTCGGGACTGAGCTTTCAGGCATAGATCTGAAGAGATTTAAGGATGGAGAAATCTCTGTTAAGCTAAAGGATAATGTCAGGGCTCATGACGTATTTATCATACAATCAACCTGTAATCCGTCTAATGACCATATAATGGAACTTCTTCTTATGATAGATGCGGCGGTAAGAGCGTCGGCATCCCGCATAACAGCAGTAATTCCCTATTTCGGCTACGCAAGGCAGGACCGCAAGGTTGAGCCCCGTGTTCCGATTTCGGCGAAGGTTGTTTCAAATATTATACAGGTTACCGGCGCAGACAGAGTCCTGACAATGGATCTTCACGCTGACCAGATCCAGGGTTTTTTTGACATACCTGTTGATAACCTTTATGCATCCCCTATTGCCATAGATTACCTCAAGAGTCTAACTCTTGAAAACGTTGTGGTTGTTTCACCTGACGCAGGGGGGGTTGACAGGGCCAGGTTCCTTGCGAAGAAGATGAACTCCAGCCTTGCTATTATTGATAAAAGACGGCCTGAAGCAAACGTTGTAGATATAATGAATGTAATCGGAGAAGTAAAAGATAAAAACTGTATACTTATCGATGACATTGCGGATACAGCGGGCTCTATATCTAAAGCTGCCGCAGCCCTGAAGGAGAGAGGAGCTAATGATGTATATTGCCTTTTCTCACATCCGGTACTCTCTGATAATGCTGTTGATAATCTCAGGCAGGCGGATTTTAAAGAGATAATCTTTACGAATTCCATTCCTCTCCCGGATCATAAAAAGCTGAGGAACATGCAGGTGCTTTCCATAGCTCCTCTGTTTGGAGAGGCAATAAGAAGAATTCATAACGGGGAATCTGTGAGTTCCCTTTTTATATAATTGTTGTAATAAACTTAATTTTTAATTAAGATAAAATAAATACTGAGGTAAAGTAGATGAATGGTAAGCTGTTAAATGCTGAGTTAAGAACCGAAACAGGAAAAAACTCATGCAACAGGCTGAGAGTGGAAGGCTACATCCCTGCAGTTGTATATTCGCATGGAAAATCTGATGTAATCAAGATAAAAGAGAAGGAATTCGCAACTCTTTTTAAAGGACACATCTCTGAAAGCGTTATATTTAATCTGCATGTAAGTGGTGCTGCTGAAAGCGAAATTATGGCCTTTGTTAAGGATTTTCAGGCGCATCCTGTTACAGGAAGAGTTTTACATCTTGACCTTTTCAAGGTAACAAAAGGTGAAAAAATTAAGACCCGTGTGCCGGTAGAGCTTTTAGGTACACCTAAGGGTATTAAGATGGGTGGAATACTTGAACATGGTGAGAGAGAGATTTTTGTTCACTGCAGACCTGGTGTTCTCCCTGAAAAGATTAGTGTTGATATTTCTGAACTAAGCGTCGGTGAGTCTATACATGTAAGTGATCTAAAGCTTGATGAAGAAATTGAAATTCTTACAAGCGGAAACAGTATTATAGCGGCTATTGAAAAACCGAGAACCGCTGAAGAGTCACCTGCAGAGGCAGCTGAGGGAGAAGAGGCTACTCCTGCAGAGTAATAACTCAGAATTTCAGCTTTCCGGATCTCTATTTAGATTTTTTTATGAAACTTTGAAGTCGGTCTGCTGTCTTAATAAGTTGCTGATATAAAGTTTTTTAAAGGAGCATATTAATTGAAATTAATAGTAGGCTTTGGTAATCCGGGGGAAAGATTTGCTAACAACAGGCAGAATATCGGATTCAAGGTTATCGATATTCTGGCAAATAACGAAAATATCGATGTCAGGATCAAGAAAAAGAAGTCTGTAATCGGGCGGGGGAAAATCGCGAAGCATGATGTGGTTCTCCTCAAGCCCCAGACTTTTGTAAACCTTATAGGTGAATCTGTTCTGTACATCGCCTCATTCCTGCGCATAAATGTTAAAGACATCATCTGCATTGTTGAGGATTCTTCACTGGAACTCGGTGAACTCAGGGTCGATTATATGTATGCTGACCTTGCTCATGCAGGTGTTGATTCAATGGCTCTTGCGCTTAAATCAGATAAATTTGCGAAAGTAAGAGTAGGTGTCGGCGGTTGTCCTGAGGGGATGTCTATGGAGGAATACCTGCTGCAGGATTTTACTTTTGAGGAAAACCTTCTTCTTATTGATGTACTTAATAAAACAGAGCAGGCTGTGAGGATGCTTGTAACCAGTTCCATTGAAGACGTTCAGGAAAAATATAATCCTGAAGGTGCTCCCAAGATCAAAAAGAGACAGGTTAAAGCAATACATGTAGATCACAGAAAGATGCAGAAAAACAGTTGATCTGATAAATCAGCTGTTTTTGCCCTCTGCGAAATCATTCATATATCTCCTGTTAATAATCACCAGAATAATTGCTGCCGCCAGAAGTACAAATGCTGCCATTGGAATTATGTAGTAGATATGTCCTGTAAATGCAAACAGGAAAAAGAATATCGAAAACATCTCTTTTTTAGTAATATATTTCATCTTAAGTGCAAAAGTTACAAGCCGGTCCGATTCAGGGAGTTTCTGCAGGAACTCCTTATCATAAGCTACAAGAGAACCTGATTCACTGTATTTTCTGAGATAGCTCACTATGCTGCCGAGCATAATAGCAAGACCTGTAAACAGAACAGCTATTGTGAGGAGTGAAACCATCCCCCCCATTCGTGTATAGAAAAGCCAGGAGTTTGAAACCAGAAAAAGAATCAGTGTGGTATTGTCGCTGAAAGTGTCGAGCCATCCTCCGATTTTGGATACCTTCAGTGTGAATTTTGCGACTTCTCCGTCCACGCCGTCAAGAACAGATGCTGCCTGAAACAGAAAACCACCCAAAACCATAAATGCATATATGGCCCCGGGAGAATAACTGCCGGAAGCGGCCATGAAAATGAAAAATGAACTCAGCAACCCTATTATCATGTTAAAAACTGTCAGGTAGTTAGGGTGTATTCTTGTGGGGGTGAGCTTCAGGCTGATGGGTATAGATATTCTTTTATTGATTTTCTGTGCTATATAGCCGCCGGTATTTTTTATAATATACTCAGATATTTTTTTTTCAGCTTTTCTGCAGTCTGATTCATCATTAACTATGAAAAGGTCGTCACTGTATATCGGCTCAAGATTTTTTCTGTTTTTTTTGAAATATGTCTCATAACCTGTAATATTGTGCTGCTGTATAAATACATTCGAAGGTATAACAAATGAATTGTCGGATGGGGCTTTTCCGCTCATTAATGCAATTTCGGCTTCGGCATTCCTGATATGTTTAAGAATATTTTTATTAAAAAAATTTTCCTCCTCTTCAGAGAGAAGCAGAGATATTTTTTTAATTCCGGCTCTTGAAAGAACCATTATATTCCTTTCAAGGAGAAATAATCCTGCAATTTTTAAAGACATTGATTTTAGACCGGAGCCGGTTATAACAGCGCTTTCGGGGAGCATGATGACCTCATCATATTATTTTTAATGGCAGCAAAACTCAATTTTTCTTGACTTTATCCATTTATTAGATTCTATTATAAACGTTCAATTAAAAATCAGTTTCACCATTTTTTTTCTTTAACTATATGGGGGATTTTATGATTAGAAGGCTTTTCCTTGCGTTTATGGTCCTTATAAATATTTTTTATTTCAGTTCAGGGGTGTATGCCCAGGAGGGGGAAAAGAAGTATAATTCTCAATACAGCGCCACTTCCGTTGTAAAGAGACTGAGCTATGAAAATTTCAGAAATATTAAACTGCTTCGATCCGCGATACTTAATTACGGAGGGGGAGAGGCAGAGGTTCAGAAACTTATAGACCAGTATGCCGATGCAACTGCATTATATTTTCAGGATAAAACAGAAGAAGCGGCAGGTAAGTTTACGGAGAATGAGCGTGAGATATTCAAAGTGGCAAAGAAAATGGCAGGTGATTATCACAATGATTCAACATCATTCTTAACAAAAGGGATTAAAAGAAATGTTCAGGTTAGTATTGAGAGTGAGGTTGACGGCAAAGGGCGCAATGCTGTTATGGATAAATATCTGGAAAATGCCAAAATATCTCTGAAAAAGGGTTCTGCAATTTATGAGGATTATAAGTATACCGGAGATAAATCCACCGGCTCAGCGAAAAGACTTATAACATCAATATACTATTACAGAATGGCTAAACAGAATCTTTTCATGATGTACCAGGCTCACGTGGATGGTATGAAACTCGATCCTGACAAGAAAAAAGACCAGGAGATGAAGGATCAGTTGTTTGATAAGCTTATCAAAGAGGATTACAAAGCTGATTATAAGAAAGATATGCAGGATAATAAAAATAAGGTTTATATATCAATGGAGAAAAAAATCTGATTAAAAATTGAGTTCAATTTTTTCTCTTTTTAATGCCTGCAGGGATAAGATTCTGATATCTTTATTCCTGTGGGTAAGAAGTGATAGAAGTCTATTCCTTGTCCTTTCGTCAAAAGTATAACCATTAATTGCTGTCAGTGCTCCCTTTAACAAAGATATCCCCGTCCTTTTATTATTAATAATTCCTGATATTTCATTATAAAGCAGCGGATCTTTTATCTTAAGGTTTGTTAGTACAGCCAGTTTTACAGACAGCCTGGGGTCTTTTATCCCTTTTATTATTTTGCCAAGATAATTCAGCTGCAGTTCTTCAGGTTTTATTTTAAGAAGTCCTATAAACGATGCTTCTCTTATAAGCCAGTCTCTGCTCCCTGTCCCTGTAATAAATATATCACTATTATCTGCTGACGAATAATCATGCAAAGCCGTTATTGCAGTTCTGCGGACATTAAGGTCAGGATCGGTCATTGCAATTTCTCTGAGTTTTTCAAGTGCGGCATAGGATTTCATCTGTCTGAGGCTTTTTATTGCTTCAATTTGTATTGCGGGATGGTAATCGGCAGAAGCAAGCAGCATCAGATTTAATATTTTCCCAGCGTAGACAGTGTTAATGTAGCCTGATGCTCTTTTTACTGCTTCAATTCGGATGTGCCAGTTCCCGGACGAATAATCATTAATACTATTATTAATAGTTTTTTCATCAGCGGTGTTATCCGGCTGAAGTACGGTTTTAAATGAACATGATAAAGATGTAATAATTCCAGCGTGTATGAAGAAAATAGTAAGTTTTTTTATAATAGACATTGGCAGGTTCAGTCGTTTTTAATGAAGGGCCAGTCTGCGGGCAGGCCTTCATTTTTATAGACGAGAATACGCCTGGCGTCTTCTGAAATAATATGACGTCCAAGCCATGAAGTCCTCAGAGTTATTTTTACTTTTACCGGTGATACAGGAGATTCATCTCTTTTTACAGAAGATTCATCGCCGCCGGTTAGTATAAAAGCTTTATCTTTTGAAGGTGTTGTGCCTGCAAAGCCTGCTTCACCTGAATAAACAAAAACAGCAGTTTCATCTTTCGCTGTAACAATATTTATTTCAGAATTAACAGATTTAGTTATGGAAACCGGGGTTTTGATTATAAGTGATGTATCGAGAAAACTGTTTTTCTGAATAACCTGTATCTTCCCTTTTTCAAGATACAGTTCAGTGGGCCTGTCGCGATCTCTTAATCTAACCCTTGTTACTATTAAATCTGAGTTTCCGTGAATGATGATTGCTGTGCCGTCTTTAAGCAGTACCCGGGCTGATGATTTGTTTGCGGTTTTGATTCTTTCACCCGGAGTAATATTTCTGCTTTTGCTGCCGCAGCCGGTTCCCCTGCAATTAATATTAATTTTTTTGACAAGACCGTCACTCCTGACAATTTTCCCGATAACTGTTTCAGAAGAGGCAAAAGCGGGTATCAGAAGAATTGCTGCAAGGAGGAACCTCATAATTTTTCCTTATTCGCTTTTATAAACTGACCGGTATTGAGACATGAATTTTTTTGTACGGAATATATAGTCACGTGTTTCCTGGAAAGGTGTGAATTCAGATATATAGTCCAGATCTTTGTCTTTAAATCTTTTCAGCCAGGTATCAACATTTCCGGCCCCTGCATTATAGCCTGCAACCATAAGTTCAATCTTCCCTTTGTAATACCTGTGGAGCCATGCAATATAGTGAGTGCCGAATTTAATTGAAATGCAGGGGTCCTTCAGGTTAAAATCAGCTACTCCGATCTCTTTTCCTATGCCGCGGGCTGTAAGCGGCATGAGCTGCATAAGACCTGTGGCTCCTGCCGGTGAAACAGCGGTAACATTAAAGTTTGATTCAGCTTTCATCATTGCAAGTACCACTTCAGGTTTTACCCCTGTTCTCCGGCTTTCATCATTTACACATTTTCTGAAGGCATAAGGGTAAAGAGACTTTGCAAATTCAGGAGAGAGTAAAGCAAGATTTTCCGGGATATCCATGAGGTCAAGGAGTTTAAAAGCATAGTAAGTGCTGTAGTTATAATGTCCGTATTTCAATGAAAGCCGGGATAACGCAAGGGCTGTATCTAACATTACTTCCGGTTCGTTTTCAGGTATAAGCTTAAGTTCCCTGTTTATTGATTCAATATCACCTGCTGCGAAATACCTGTCCAGATTTGTTAATATTTTACGATAGTCACTTTTTAAAGAACCCTCTGTAAACAATCTGTTAAAAGATTTATATCGTGACGTAATATCGCTGTCAAGATCAGAAAATCTTTTAATCCATGATTCGGTATAACCTTCTTTCATGAAGAGCATGGTATGATAAAGATGCATCAGGCCGGTGTTATCATCTTTATAAGCTTTTTTGTAAAGTCTGGTCAGCACTGCGGTATCAGTTTTTTCTGCAACTTCAGAGATTAATGATAGCGTGTGAACAGATTCAGGATTATAAAGAGCAAGATCCTGCAGCAGTTTTAATCTGTCGTTTTCAGAGGGATCTTTTTTCATGTTGGTAATTTTAAAGAGCCAGTAGCGGCAGTTTGCGGTATACTGATTTGTCGGGTATTTCTTTATGCACTGATTAAAGTATGTAGAAGCTGCTGAGTAGTTCCCCGTCTTCAGCCGGTATCTCCCCATGAGCCAGGTAAATCGTCCGCTCAATGAATTATCGGGGAAGAGTTTACGGTAAATCTCCATATACTTAATTAGAAGGGGGTTATTTCGCTCCTCGTAATAAAAAGAGAGGCGTGTCAGAACTCTTTCAGCAATATCTTTGTCGGATGAGTCAGCAATTTTTGAATATACCTGCACTGCTGCATACTTGTTCCCGTTGTCCCATAATTCGTTTGCATTAGCAAGAGCGAATTTTGCATATTCCGGTTTATTTTCTAATAATTTTAAGAATTTTGCAGCTTCAGACTGTTTTTTCCGGGAAAGTATTTTCAGGTAAAGCAGTGAAGCGTCGGGGTTCTCGCCTTTTTGTAAAATGCCGTTAAGATATTTTTCCGCCCCGGCATAATCCTTTGATTCGAAGAGAGACTCTGCAATAGCTATTCTGTCTTCATCGCCATTGACTTTCACATTTTTAGTTGTGATAAGATAAAGGATCCTTTTAACAGCAATATCATCATGCCAGACGTTTTTTGTCAGACGGATGATTTTTAAATACGAGGATACTGCGTTAGTAAACCTGCCGGATGATTCATAAACTGAGGCAAGTTTCATGTATATATCAGCTGCTGAGTTGCTGTCAGGGTATTTTTCGGCTAAAGATATCAGAAGTTTTTCAGCTTCCTGGAATCTGTTAAGTTTCTGCAGGGAACGGGCCTTCAATGTCATTGAGTTTCTGTACAGGGCGGAGCTGTCATCTTTTATAAGTCCTGTAAATTTGATTACATATTCGTGTTCGTTATACTGGTAGAAAATGGATGCTATTTCATATACTGCATCATCGTAATACGGGCTTTTTGATGAATATGAATCAAGAAAAGCGTAAACAGGGTGAGGGAAAAGCCTGAGAGAAAAATTATATTTTGAAGTAAAACAGCTGTTTGCATAATAGAGCATGGCGGATTTAAGCTCTTTTTTCCCTGCATAAGCCCTGGCAAGGATGTAGTTGTTGTAATAATTATTACTCTGTTTTTCAATACCGGATATTATTTCATCCGGTCCGGTAAAAAAAGGATTAAAATTTATTTTGTAATCTGTCTGTTTTCCGCTGCATGATGCTGCTGCAACGATAAGAGCAGCAAGTGCGTTTACTATTGTTTTTTTTGTCATCAGTTTGCCTTCGAGTAATCCTTGTATTCCGGGAGTTTTTCAAGTTCAGGGTTTGCTGATATAACCTGGTATATTGAACTATCGCTTTTATAAAAATTATCCGTATGCACTTTCATATATCTCTCTTTCAGGTCCGGCAGATATTGTTCAATAAGTTCAGCTACAGTTTCATATTTATTGAAATTGATCCTTCCTTTTTTTTCAGGCGGGAGCCGCTTTTCAATAATCGCGATTATTGCGTATCTTTTAGCGTATTTGGCGTTTTTAATTGCCTTAACATATTCATAAAGCCTGATTGAATAGTTTGTTGGCGGTAGATTATCCGACATCATTGAAACTGTCTTTGCCCATTTGGCGGACCTGTATCCCAAAGACATATATTTTTTTGCCCTTGGATCCCCGGTTTTCATAATTTCCGGAGCTGTTTCATTCAGCATAAAGAGGGCCTCATTAACATCTCTTTCAATTACTTTTTTGAAAAGTGTTATAAGGAGGTTCTGAGTTTTTTTTATTTCAATAAGTGATGAATTAAATGAAAATTTCAGATAAAGAGTTCTTGATAGGATATCACGCCTGATGGCTTCAACATACATATCCTTTTCATCTTCAATATTTTTGTTGGAGATTGAAGGGTCTATAAAATGGAAAAAGTACCTGCTGTCTTTCAGGCTCCTCTCCGCATGGCGCTGGCTCCCGGCATACTGGCTCGATTTTGTTCTCTGTGAGTAGGCGGGATTGATTAAAACAGCAAGTATCAGCAGAGAGGGGACTATTATTTTTTTAAAGGTCAAAAACCATTCCCTCCCTGCCCAGGAGAATCTCTGTATTTACATCTGCCATCTGTTCAGCATGTTCAACAGCGAGGAGGTAGTTTTCCTGGAGTATGTCGTCAGAGTAGGCAGGTTCATGGTGAGTCATGATAAGTTTTTTTACGTTCCAGTTTATGGCGCAGTTAACTGCCATTGTGTAGCTTGTATGCCCCCAGTCAACCTTGAGAAAAGCTTCATCAAGTGTGTACTGCGAGTCAAGAACCAGGAGATCCGCATTCCGGAAGAAGTTTTTGTCGCCGGCTTTTTCAATTGCTTCACCTGTGAATTCAGTGTCTGTTGCGAATATAAAGATCTTTCCGTTCTGTTCAAATTTATAGGCGAAACATCCCTGGGGGTGTTTAAGCGGATGTATGCTGAGCTTAAGGTCTTCTTCAAGCATGATTGGCTCATGTACTGCGTTATCTATAAGGATATAATTTTTTTCAGAGGCTGTACCTTCAAATGTTGCAGGGAAATAGGGCGAGGTCATCTGGCGCTCCAGTATCTCCTTCTGGTTTTTATAGGGGCTGTAGAAGTTCAGGACATTACCTGGTACATATATAGGTCTGAAAAAAGGGAGCCCCTGGATATGATCCCAGTGATTGTGGGTAATCATTATATTAAGGACACCTTTACCCTTCGCGCAATCGCCTTCCATAAGGTCATTACCGAGACGCCTTACACCTGTACCGCAGTCAATTATATAGAGTTTTCCTGAAGAGGATTTTACTGTAACGCAGGTTGTATCCCCTCCGAAAACATATCTGAGTTCATCAGGGAGCGACTGTATGAAAGAGTCGAGATCGTCAGTTTCTGAAATTCTCTTTTCAGCAGCAATTTTAAGGATACGTTTCAGTTTTCCTGAATATTCCTGATTGTTTAGAGGTGACGGGAGAGATCCTCGCACCCCCCAGAGTTTTATCTGCATTTTTGTTTATGACTCCCTGTTTTAACTGCATGAAATGTTAATTAAATAAGAATTTTTTGTCAAATATATTAGATTTCTTATAATATAATGTTGATTATTTATTGAATAGATTTTATTATAATAACCGATTCCAGCAGAAAGAATGCGGAATCAGATCAGCTGCTGTTTATGAACAAAATCGCAACAAAAATGTGTAAAAGTTATATGCGATGGATTTTATACCTGCGGCAAAAAATACTTTCAAAAGCATTAAAGCAGGATTTATGTTTAACCAGCAGAAAAAAAAGATTTTTGAAAAGATTAATTCCGATGAACCGGTAAAGATAAACTTCAAGTATGTTTCTGAAGATATCCTGATGCTTATAAACAGCATAATCACCAGGATACTCGGGAAAAAGGATCTCCTTTATCTCCTTCATTCACTTATTACTATTATGAGGGAGCTTGTTGTAAACTCACTTAAAGCCAATGCCAAACGGGTCTTCTTTGAAGAGAGGGGGCTTGATATTAATGATCCCCCCCAATATGCAAAGGGGATGGCCTTATTTAAGGAAAAGATTATCGGTGATTTTGAGTTTATTAAAAGTGATATACTTAGAAGTGAAAACAGCATCCTCTTCAGTGTTGCCCCCGGAGAAAACGGGATTTTATTTACAGTAAAAAACAGTACCCCGATTCATAAATCAGAGCAGGAGAGAATAAACAAAAGAATTGCAGTAGCTGTTCAGAATGATAATTTCGGTGATATATATGCTCACCTGGAGGATGACAGTGAAGGAGCCGGACTTGGCATTGCTCTCATAATCATGTTTCTGAAAAGTATGGGAATATCACCCTCATCATTTAAGCTTAAGAGTGATGAGAAGGTAACAATGGCAACCGTTGAAATTCCATACACTATCCACCCCCCTGAGATTATTACAAAAGTTAAAACCAGAATTCTATATGAGATTAAAGGGCTTCCAACATTCCCTGAGCATGTAGTTGAACTCCTTAAGATGTGTAAATCCCAGGATGCTGATATTAATATTATAGCAGGTAAGATTAAGCTTGATGTTGCTTTGACCTCTGACGTTATAAAACTGGCAAATTCAGCCGGATTTATCACAATGGGTAAAACCGATGATATAAGTAAGGCCATTGTTAAAATAGGCCTTAAGAACCTTCATTCAATTCTTCTTGCGAGTAATGCAAGAAAGATTCTTGAAAGCCGGTACTCGAAGTTTGAAGAGATATGGGATCACTGCGGAAGGGTGGCATTTTATGCGAAGACAATTGCACTTAAGTACGGAATGCATGATATTGCTGAAAATGCATATATTACAGGACTGCTGCACGATATAGGAAAAGTTATTCTCCTTGCTGTTGATATTAATGCAGTGAGGCAGATCGCGGAGATCGTCAAAAACAGGGATATTATCAGTACAAGTGTAATGGAGGAGATTGCAATCGGGATAAGCCATGCGGAGATTGGTTCCCTGGTGGCTGAAAAATGGAATTTCCCTGAATATATGGCTGCCACTATAAAGTATCATCACTCACCTCTACTGCTCCCTGAAAAATTCAGGGATATAGCCGACACTGTATATCTTGCCAATATGATATGCGGAATCGAAAAGAGAAATTATTATTATTACTATATCGAGGAGTCAGCCCTCGAACGATTCGGTATCAGAAGTGAAATTGATTTTGCTAAACTTCATGAATATCTGATTACGGAGTATCAGAAAAAACCTAAATAATCTTATTTGCCTCCTGCAAAGCTGAGTTGTAAACATTCTTCAGCGGGATGTCGTTCTCCATGGCAATAATCCTGCACTCTTCATATTCAGGCGATATGGTTACCGCTTTACCGTTCATTACATGAACTTTTACGTTTATCACTCCATAAGGAGTTTCAACCGGGAGAGTTTTTCTTGTAAGTATTTTTCTTGAAGTTCTGGTTACCCTCACTCCGGAAGTTGAGGTTTCGGTGAAGATTCTGCTGATAATTGAATCAGATTCTGCAGGGGGGGTGATCACTTTAAGTATATGGCCGGGCCTGTTTTTTTTCATAAAAACAGGTATAAGGGCAACATCAAGTGCTCCGGCGTCTAAAAGAACATTAAACAGATAGGAATAAAATTCCGGATTCATGTCATCGATTGATGTTTCAATCTCCACAACTTCATCTGATAGAATCCCCTGCTGAGCGGAGGTTTCACCAATATAAATACGGAGAAGATTTGGAATATCCAGGTCCCTTGAGCCTGCACCGTAGCCTATGCTGTTAATTTTCATCTCAGGCATTGGGGTGTACAATGCCGCGTAGTGTGCTATTATTGCGGCACCAGTTGGTGTTGTAAGTTCAGCATTTGTGTCTGTTGAATATACCGGTATACCTTTAAGGATTTCAGCTGTCGCGGGAGCAGGGACAGGTAGCTCCCCGTGCGCGGTTTTTACGAATCCTTTTCCGGTATTCAGAGGCGAGGATATTATTTTCTGAATTTTCATCTCGTCTATTGCGGCAGCAGCAGAGCATATATCTATTATTGAGTCAACGGCGCCTATTTCATGGAAGTGAATTTCTTCTATAGATTTAACATGTATCTGTGCTTCAGCTTTTGCTATTTTATTAAAGATTGCTATCGAATTATTTTTTACTGATTCTGTGAGACCACTGCGCATTATAATATCAGTAATATCCGATAGTCTTCTGTGAGGCTGATTTTTTTTAACCAGAACTTTAAATGACGTACAGGCTATACCGTTTTTCAGCGTTTTTTCAGCAGAGATTTCATAGCCGCCAATGCCAAGACTTTCCGCGGTTTTTTCGATGAATGAAAAGTCGAGTCCCGAGTCAATCAGTGCACTGATCACCATGTCTCCGCTTATACCTGCGAAGCAGTCGAAATATGCTGTGTTCATATTATCACCCCGCGTTAATTATAGATGCAAGATAACCGGCTCCGAAACCGTTATCGATATTAACAACAGCGACTCCGGGGGCGCAGCTGTTAATCATTGTAAGGAGTGCGGAGAGCCCCTGAAAATTCGCGCCGTAACCAACGCTTGTTGGGAGCGCGATAACAGGGCGGCTCACGAGGCCTGCAGCAAGCGCAGGGAGGGCCCCCTCCATACCTGCTGCTGCCACAATTACATTAGCCCCGGTAAGGAGATCAATGTGAGAAAGCACTCTGTGAACACCGGTGATCCCCACATCAAAGAGCCTTTTTACAGGGGAGCCCATTGCCTCAGCCGTTAGCGCCGCCTCCTCTGCATAGGGGATGTCTGAGGTACCCCCTGTTATAACAAGTATATATTTGTCAGTTACAGGCTCAGGGATCTCCCCGATAATGATAATCCGTGCGTGCCGGTTATATGTTATTGAATCAAATGAGTTAAGGAGGTAATCGTAGAGTTCACCGGTTGCCCGTGTTGCCAGTATTACACGGTTGTTATGGTGCAGCTTCTCCGCAATCTCTCTTACCTGTTCAAAAGTTTTACCCTGCGAAAAAATTACTTCCGGGGTCCCGGTTCGCAGTGCCCTGTGGTGATCCACCCTGGCGAAACCGAGATCCTCATAAGGGAGGATTTTAAGTTTTGCTAAAGCTTCATCTTCAGATATTTGTCCGCTTTTAATATCTGCAAGGAGCTGTTTTATCTTCTGCTCATTCAATAGTTGTATCCTCTACCTGTAAATATTCATGCTTCCGGTTCTGTATCCTTCAAGATCCAGGACAACAAAATCAAAACCGAGAGATTTGATATAATCTGTTATATGCCCGCGCAAGGTTTTATCGCAAAGCAGATGGAATTTATCAGCCGGTATTTCGATTCGTGCAATATTACCGTGTATACGGAGCCTTACCCCGGTTAATCCGTTTCCCGTGAGAAAAATTTCACCGGATTCAACTTTTCTCAGATTTTCTTTTGAGATCGCAGTGCCGAAAGGGATACGCGTTGCTAAGCATGGAGATGCTTCAAGGCTCCAGTTATTAAGTCCGTAGTATTTTGCCAGTTCCCTGATATTAGTTTTTCTGAACCCGGCGTCTTTCAGCGGACTTATAATATTTAATTCATTAAGGGCCTGCAGGCCCGGCCTGTAATCATTCAGATCTTCGCTGTGAGTACCGTCAAGGATATCGTAATAATCTTTATCTTCAGCCGTTTTCCTGATTAAAGTAAAAATAAATCTTTTACAGTGATAACACCTGTCCGGAGGATTTGAGGATATTTTATCTTCAGAAAGAATATCCGTTTCTTTGAGAATGAAATTTATATTTCTTCGCCTGATAAAATCCACTGCTGCTTCAGTTTCTTTGTGCGGATTAAGGGGGGTTTTTATAATCACAGCAAGAATTTCCAGGTTTTTCATCCTGTAAACCGTCTCAAGCAGGAGGGTGCTGTCCACCCCTCCGGAAAAGGCTATGGCAACCCTGCTGTAGCGTGAAAGAATTGCGTCAAGGCGCTCCCTGCATTTTTCAGTTTCATCAGAAAGATTAAATAAATTCATTGGTTCACCGGACATTGCCGCCTATCATAAATTACTCTAATAATTAAATATACCAATTTTTAATTCCTATAGATAATTTTTCCCGGGGGTTTTTTTATTGGTGACAGGGGTAATATATTTTTTAGACTCAGAAGAAGTTGTTTCCCGGAGTAAAACTATGATTAAATTTTCAGTTAATAAAGAAAGGATCGCAGATAATATAAAGGACCTCGCAGGGATAATTGCGGGTGGTGCTGTGGGGGGTATGGGATTATCTCTTTTCCTGATTCCCTTTAAGGCCAGCCCCGGCGGTGCAGCTGGAGTTGCCCAGATTTTCTACTATATTTTGAATGTCCCTGCCGGGGTAATGATGTTTGCAATCAATATCCCGCTTTTTATTATAGGGGTAATTATATTCGGGAAGATGTTCGGTGTAAAAACATTATGGGGAATTTTCTGGCTTTCGTTCTTTACAGATCTTTTTAATTCAAATGCTTTTCTTGGTTCAGATTTTCTGAAGGATTTTCTTTTTAAAATTAATGAACAGACTGTCTCTTTTACCAATGAAGTGTTTCTCGGGGTTGTGGCAGGTTCTCTCCTGCTGGGGCTTGGTGCCGGTCTTGTAATAAAATTCAATGGTTCAACCGGGGGGAGTGATATTCCTGCCCTTATGATAAGGAAATACTTCGGTTTTACTGTCGGTATGTCTTATTTCATGATAGACAGTATAATTATTTTTGCAGTGGGGATAATATTCAGGAATCCTAACCTTATACTATGGGGTTTTGTTTCTCTTTATATAACAACAAAAAGTACAGATTTTGTTGTGGAAGGTTTATCTTATACAAAGGAGCTTTTTATAGTAAGCTCCGATTCGGAAAGTATTAAGAAATTTATCCTTAAAGACCTTGATCGAGGGTATACCCTCCTGAAAGGGGAGGGTGGGTATACCGGTGAGCAGAAGGATGTAATATATGTTGCGCTGCACACAAGGGAGCTCCCGAAAATCAAGGCCCGGATAAAGGAGGTTGACCCTAAGGCATTTGTTGTGGTAAATGATGCCTATGAGGTCTTTGGAGATTTCAGACGTTAACTGTTTATCTTCTCTTCAAGCGCTGAGGATATCCTTTTTAGGTTGTCAGCACTATCCTGAAGAACACTGGTGTTGTCAGCATTCTGCTGTATTGTTTTACTTGTATCATCAATGGCAAGCGCAATTCCTTCAACCGCCAGCTGCTGTTCTTTCATTGCAATACTGATCTGTTCTGTTTTATCTTTTGTTATTTTTGATTTTTCATCCATTTCAGCTTTAAGTTTTTTCTGTTCTTCAAGAGCTTTAATTGTGGCAATAGCTGTCTCCTGAAGAGAATCCAGGGAGGATGTTATATCATTGATGAAATCAAGGATCTGGCTGATTATTGTATTGCTTTCAGTTGAATCTGATTTATTTTTATTGATAAGATCTTTGATCCTGTTGAGTTCCTGCGTGGAGTGGTCTGCCAGTTTCCCAATCTCTTCAGCCACTACAGCGAAACCCCGCCCGTGTTCACCGGCCCTGGCTGCTTCAATGGTCGCATTCAGGGAGAGGAGGTTAATTTTATCAAAAAACTCCTCGATAATCGTGATTACTTCTGTCATATCATTAGAGTTGGTGAGTATTTTTCTGTTTATCGCGTCAAGCATGCCGGATGCATCGCTCCCCTTTTTTGCTTTATTCATGAAGGAAAGAAATGTCTCTTTCATCCTTCCGCCGTAAAGCTCGATTGAGTTAATTGATTCTGAAAGGGAGTTTATGCTTGAAACAAGTTCTTCGATTGAATTATTCTGATCAAAAGTAGCTCTTGTGACGCTATCTGTTCCGGCGGAGATCTCTTCAACAGTGGCGGATAATTCCTCCATTGACGCTGCCTGGCTCTGCGCGTTATCGGAATATGTTGTTATAATGCTGAGATTGCCGCTTATTGATTCATTCAGTTCAGCTATGGCTGTTTTTATAGTCCCCATGAGGGAGCTTATTCGGGAGAAATTTTTCTCATTTTTTTCTGATTCATTAACAGCAGTATCAACAGCCCTGTTAAGAAAACGGCTGGTTACATATCCGAGAATGAAAATCAACGTCAGTGTTATAATCCCGTCAATAAAAGTCGCATTAACTGTTTCAGCAAGAAACCAGGATGCCTGGGGTTTGGCGATAAAAAAATAGAAATATGTATGCGTTGCGATAAAGATCAGCAGTATGGAGAACGATATAATAGGGGAACAGTAAAGAGTGGCATAGGCAAGATCGAGATGCATGAAAACTCCCATGGAAACTCCCGCAACATGATAAGGCCTTTTAAGAAATCCCACCGCAGCAATAAAGCATGCAGTGTACGCAAGAAAACCCGCTGCAATCTCCATTTTTCCGGCTTTGACAAGGAGCACTATAATTATGCATGAAGCAAAAAGCATTGATGCAGAGACCAGCAGTTGACGGAATCTCTCCGCATCAAATGAGAATGATGCGAATGCAGTTAAAACTATAAGACTCACAGCAATTGAAGCTGCAAATATGAAAGTGAACTGTGCTTTTTTATAACGTACAAAATCCTTCTCGGAATATCCGGACATAATACTTTTTGTTATTATATTCATGAACGGTTGCCATTTAATTTGTATTTTTCGACTCAGGATACAGAGTAAACTGAATGCTGATCAAATTCTTTTCCCTGTAATCATTACGTCAATATTATAAGTAAATTCAAATATAAATTAATTGTAAAATTATATTAAATCAATTTCCAGGATGATATAAATATAATTGTTTTAAGAAGGAGAAATATCAGGAAAACAGAAAAGTGCGGGCCGTATTGTACAGCGGATTAGAAATGGAAGTTTATGGCAGCCCCATAAACCGGCCGGTTCATTTCATCGAAAGAGATAAAAGGTTCAGGAAGTATAAATTCTTCTGTTACAGTACCATTATTTAAATCCTCATCTGTTATGAGAGTATGGACTGTTTCAACAAGTTTTGAAACGGCCAGTGCTGCGAATAGTTTTTTTGCAGTACCTGTATCAGCATTTTTTTTGATATATGTATCGGTTTCCCTGTTATATTCCTCAGAGCGGGAAAATTCTCTCAGTGATGTATAAAGAAGAATGTTGTTAAGGTGAAAATAAAAGTATCCCCAGCCTCTGTGGCCTTTGTAAAACATTCCGCCGCCGTTACTGACAAGAGACAGATAAGCGGCTGTTATATTACTTCCAAGGAGGCGTGTATCCCCTGAATAATATGAAGCCTTATAAAGGTAGGTGTGGGCATACGAATCGATAAATAGAGGCAGACCTCCTGCCGCAGCCATATACCATCCGAAATAATGCATGGCTTTGTCATCTTTTGAAATATTCTCTTTATTTTTTTTCAGGCGGGAGGGGGAGTTATAGAGCCCCCGTGCTTCCATGTATAAATATGGGGTAACATTCATCATCCAGAGTCCCAGGCCTGTCCAGTCGTTATTCATATAATATCCGAGAAAGGGTGAAGCCAGAGGCATTGATGCGCTTGCGAATGGGGTAAGAAGTGCTATATAAAGAGTGTCAGTAACCGGTGTTTTATTGAACACGATTTCCCGCTTTCTTTTTTTGTAATAGTTTTTAAGTTCTTTCGATTTTCCTTTAAAGCTGAGAATAATAAATGAATCTGCGGGTAACTCTCCGATGCTGCTTCCTGTTATACGGTTTGAGTTAATAGTTACTTTCCCCTTTTCAGCCGGAATCTCATTGCTGCTTATCTGATAGAGTTTATAATCTCCATCAATTTTAATATCTGTATCAGCAATAAAAAAATCACCGCTTTTTTTAACAGGGATATCCTGCATGAATCCCGCAAGGACACCTGTGATGAATGAAGCAGCATGTTCCTCACATATCAGGCTGAATTCTCTTGATCCGGCAGGAGCATCCAGCGGAATTTTTACAGAGTATGAATGGACAAGAGTCCCGTTATGCAGAGAGTTCACAGCATAAGCTTTTAGGGAGAGATGAAGATAGGTTTCTCTGTCCCTGATATTTCCATTGATAATAAGATTTATCCCTGCATTTCGCGCGAAAGGTATTATGCACCTTTCGTCAAAACAGCTGAATTTAGAAAGTTCCCGGTTTATTATGCCGGGATCAATTGTGTCAAATTCAGCTTTCTCTTTAAGTATTGTTAATGTGTGCTGTTCTGTAATTGTTGCCAAAGTCATGGCCCTGGGTGTGTCCCAGGAAATGGATGATACGCCTGCAACAGGTTTTGCCGAGAGATTACTCCAGGTTATAATCAGTATCAGTGTTGGAATAAGAATTTTCTTCATCGGGATACCGGCAACAGGCAGGAGTTTAGCTGTGCCGGATCCGTTGTGTCAAATAAAAAAGAATCAGTATGACCTGAATATTGCGGCGAGTTTACCGAGAACTGTAAAATCCCGCCCTTCAATAGGCTTGTAAGCGGAATTTTTCGGGAGGAGCCTGATGGAATCCGAGGTTTTCTGAAAAACTTTAAGTGTTGCCTCATCTTCAAGAAGTGCAGCAACTATATCCCCGTTATTTGCAACATTCTGTTTTTTGATAATTGCGATATCGCCGTCAAAAATTCCCCCCTCGATCATCGAGTCACCTGCAACACTGAGTGCAAAGAACTCGCCGGAGCCGAACATCTCTTCCGGAAATGTAAGGTAATCTTCAATATTTTCTTCAGCGAGTATAGGTGAACCGGCAGCAATTCTCCCGAGAAGAGGAATAGATATACCTGATGAGGCAGGAACTGTACCCTCGTCATCAAGAACAACTATGGCTCTCGATTTATTCTGTTCTGTCCTGATGTGTCCCTTTTTTTCGATTGCCTTAAGGTGATCATAAGCCCCTTTTACAGTTATCCCGAACCTGTCGCCAATCTCCCTGACAGTGGGGGGGAACCCGGATTCATTAATTTTTTCCCTGATGTAGTTCAGGATGATCTGCTGTTTATCTGTAAGTTCTCTTGTCATATAATCTACCTTCGGCAATTAATAAAAATTCCTAAACATAATAATAGCATACATTTGTTTGATGTCAAGAGTTTTTTTGTTTAAGGTAATTTACAATAAAAAGATTCAGGAAGATACTGCTTGACATGACCATATTATATAACTATATTAGTTATATAATATGGTCATGATATGATAAAATGGAAAATTGCAGAAGCAAAAACTAAATTCTCAGATCTTCTTCGCAAAGCTGAAAAGGAGCCGCAATTTATATACAATAGGGATAAGATGGTGGCAGTTGTTATAAGCAGTGAGGAGTATGATGAGCTTGAAAAGATTAAGGAGTCATCATCCGGCCATTCTCTTGCATCAGTTTTGAATGAATTCAGTTCTCTCTGCGCAGAGGAGTCCTATACTTTTGAAGTTCCGGTACGGAAAAACCGCAGGACTGAATTCCCGTGATAAAATATCTGATTGATACGAATATAATAAGTGAACTTTCAAAACACTCCCCGGACAAATCTGTTGTGGAGTGGGCATCATCAGTTAAAAGGTGTGCACTAAGTGTTATTACAGTTGAAGAGCTTTACTACGGTCTTTCATGGCGTCCCAATCAGAGAATTTATGAATGGGTAGAACGGTTTATTAATGAATACTGTGAAGTAATCCCTGTAACAGCATCAATTTCTAAAAGAGCCGGTATTTTAAGAGGGGAGTTCCAGGCTGCGGGTATGACAAGATCCCAGGCTGACATGCTCATTGCAGCAACTGCAGCGGAGCATGGTCTTGTTATTGTCACTCGCAACCTGAAAGATTTTGAAGGGTGCGGTGTGGCGCTTCTTGATCCTTTTTCCTGAACCCGGGTTTATTCTGAGATCTCACTTCTATATATAAAGGAGATTATCTGTTTTCCGGAATCTGCACCATAACAGCTTCACCTTTTGCCTTTACTTCACCATTGGCTGACAGTGTGGAATGAACTATAACTTTTCTTCCTTTAATCTCCGCAGCGTGTGCCCTGAGTTCAAAAACCGTTTCTGATGGAGCGGGTTTAAGGAAATCCACTTTAAGAGATGCAGTAACAAACCTGTGCGGAGGTGTTGTCTCCATATCAAGGCCCTCTTCCCTGTGTTTAAAATATGCGGCAGCTGCTGCTGAGTGGCAGTCAAGCAGCGATGCGATCATCCCGCCGTAGATGTTTCCCGGGAAACCACCTGAATATTTAGAATCAGGAGTATAATGACAGACTGCTTCATCTCCATCAGGGAAGCTTTTAATCTGGTGCCCTTCCCGGTTTTTAGGTCCGCAGCCGTAGCAGTGGGCGAATTCATCGGGGTAATAGTCCTGAATTGCTTTTGATGTCATTAGTTGTATCCTCTTTATCTTTTTAAAAATTTTATTTATCTGTATAGTTGCTTCCTGATATAGAAATCTGTCAAATAAAACTGGAATTTTAAAATATGAGATTTTTTATTACATTTTTGTAACTTTATTGTTGCATTTTTATCAAATAAACAATATCATATATATATCAGATATCTGAAGTCTGATAAAATACAAATGACACGCCTTTTTTCTTTTTTTCAGGGAGAGAAGGGGCGTGTTATTTTTTTTAGGAGTAAAAAAATGAACAGAAAAAAAATTATCGTTAACAGCAGGGATTACACGAAACTTACAGGCATCATAGACGGTAAACCCGGAAGCAGTGAAACTGAGTACAGGGAACTTTATGAAGAATTAAAAAATGCAGTTTTAGTTGAACCTGATGAGATGCCTGCAGATGTAATCACTATGAATTCAAAGGTGAGATTTAAAGATATAGAGGAGTCTGAGGATTATATATTTTCACTGGTATACCCGGAGGATGCTGATACATCAAAGGGGAAGCTTTCAATACTTGCGCCTATAGGCACAGCACTCCTCGGATACAGGGTGGGGGATGAAGTTAAGTGGAAGGTCCCTGCAGGATTAAAGACATTTCTTGTTGAAGAGATACTCTACCAGCCTGAAGCAAACAGGGATTACCACCTGTAAAATTTATTACGGCAAACAGCCCGATTTTCCTCCGGAAACGGGGGAGGGTCAGAGCCTGAATGAGAATAATAATACTTGAAAATATCGGTACCGGTGTTACTTATGCCGGACGGTATACTTATGAAAAGCAGATCCGCATCATTTCTATTCGGGGGAGCACTTGTCCTCCTTTCCGCGCTATGTTATGCCTGGATGCCTGTGCTGGCAAAACTTGCTTACGGCACCGGGCTTGAGCCCCACAGTGTGCTGATATTGAGATATCTTTTTACCGCTGTTATTCTTCTTGTTATAATTAAATACAGGGGGGATAGGAGTTTCCGTCTTTCTTTATCCCTTGTGGCACAGGGTGTATTTTTTGCTGCCGGGGGGCTTTTTTTCTTTTATTCACTGAAAAGCATAAATGCCGGGTTAAGTATAATTATTTTTTTCTCCCACCCTGTTATTATATCATTAATAGCAGTGATCTTTCTCCGTGAAAAACCTGGCTGGTTTCATGCAGCGGGCCTTTTGTTTGCAACTGCAGGGATTATTATTATCTCCCTGTCAGGCGGTGAGGAGATCAGGGTAAACAGCACAGGAGTTGTTCTTTCACTGGCATCGAGTTTATGTTATTCTTTTTATTCGCTGTTAAGTGAAAGGAATACAAAAAATTCAGGTTCAGCTTCAATTACGGCAGCAATGGCTCTCATAGGATTAGCTATAGTGATGCCGCTGTTTTATGACAGGCTCGATTTCTTTGTAAGCCTTTCGGCACAGCAGATATTTATTGTGATCATGATGTCTCTTGTCAGCACAATGCTTGCGGTGATTTTTTTTCTTGAAGGAGTTAAGAGGCTCGGCGCGGCCCGCGCGTCTATTGCAGGTATGGCGGAGCCTGTTTTTGTGGCGTTAATCGCATATCTTATGCTTGGTGAAGTTCTTTCATATACCGAGGGTGCCGGGTCACTTATGATACTGGCAGGAGTGGGAATATCTGTCTCTTCAAGAAATTGATACTGTCTGATTTTTCCAATCCTTTAAGAAGTAACATTAGCTATTTACTTAAATAAAATTTCCGGAGCAACGGGATGTACAGAGAAGAAGTTTTTAACAGCAAAGTAATAGATATGAACCGGTTTATTGATCTGGTTCAGCCTGGAAATAAAATTTTTCTCACAAGCGGACCGGCCATACCGCAGCTTGTGACACGGGAGCTTACAACATCCGATAAGCTCAGGAATTATGACCTTGAGATTATTCAGCTCTTTTCTCTCGATTTCTTTTTTAACCAGCAGTCATGCGATATGCAGAACTACAGGCTGAAAACATTCAGAAGCGGTGAAACTACTTCTGAAAATATGTGCGAGGGGAAGGAGGATTTTATCCCCGCCAATCTTGTTGAGATACCATACATCTTCGGCACAAAAGCCATTGAAATTGATATTGCGGTCATTTCCACATCTCCCCCGGATAAACGCGGATTCATGAGCCTTGGTGTGGCAATAGATGTCGCTGCTACAGTAATTAAAAACGCAAAGATTGTAATAGTTGAGGTTAATCCCAATGTCCCTGTTACTTATGGTGAAACCGCGATCCACGTTGACCAGATAGACTATGCTATAATGAGCAATGAACCTCTTCTTGAAAGGGAACGTAAGCCTTATGATGCAATTCAGGAGAGGATAGGATGGCATGTAGGCAACCTTATACAGGACGGGTCTACCGTTGTTCTTCATGTGGGAAGACTGTTTGACGCAATAGCTGTCCACCTTATGGCAAAGAGGAACCTGGGGATAGTAACAAATGTTATCTCAGACTGGATTATAGATCTTGTTGAAGCCGGAGCTATCTCTGTTGACAGGAGGAGAGAGAGCGGCGGACAGATATCCACATCCTACTGTTACGGGACAAGGGAGCTTTATGATTACGTTGATCATAACCAGCTCTTCGGTTTTTACCCTGTTGCGAAACTTGCAAATCCCCTTTTCATTAAAGACATTCCGAAAATGATAAGCATCATGAACGTGGAAAAGATTGATATTACTGCAGCAAGGACCATGGTATACTCCGGTGACGACCTTATTTCCGGTTACGAGAGTAAGTTTAATTTTGCTGCTGGTACAGCTTTTTCCGGAAGCGGGAAGGTTATCTTTGCATTGAATTCAATTGATCAGAATGGCGAGAGCAATATAGTGATTTCATTTGACCGTGACAACGAGAGGGTAAGGTCAACTCTGAGCGCTGCGAGATACGTTGTGACTGAGTACGGAGTCGCGTCTCTCTTCGGAAAATCCGTCAGGGAGAGAGCCCTCTCTCTTATTGAAATTGCGCACCCTGATCATAGAGAGGCTCTATTTAACAGGGCTAAGGAGCAGGGGTATATATATCCTGACCAGATATACAGGTCAATAGCAGCAAATTACCCCTCAAGGCTTGAAACAGTTAAGACATTCAAGGACGGACTTGAGCTTAAGATAAGGCCCATAAGGGCATCGGATGAGGACATGATGAGGAGGCTCTTTTATAAGTTCTCTGATGAATCAAAGTACTACAGGTATTTTACCCATGTAAAAGTTATGCCTCACAGAAACATGCAGAAATACCTCAGTGTTGATTATGATAAAATTCTTGCTGTTGTCGCAGTACACCAGACCGGCAACATCGAAAAAATTGTTGCAGAGGCCCGTTATGCGGCCTATCCCGCAGGGGATGCCTATGAGATGGCATTTCTTGTGGATGAAGAGTACCAGGGGAAAGGGATTGCCACATTCATGGCAAATTACCTGATTAAGATTGCCCGTGAAAGGGGTATAAAAAAGCTTGTTGCCTCTGTTCTGTCTCAAAACAGGAAGATGCTTGAGGTTTTTGAGAAGGTCAGTGTTAAACCTGTTAAGCAGTATGATGGAGATACTGTGGAACTTGAGTTTAATCTTTGATAATGACTTATACAGCCGGACAGGTACTTTTTTGAATTATTAATTTTCGGCTAAACCTTCATATTTATTAGACTTGTTTCCTAACTAAAAAAAAGCTATTAATTTTTTAAGGAAATCTGATAGTGTCCACATGAATATAACACAAATACTATCAGATACAAGAAGTAGTCAAGCGGCAATTGGGTTAACTGCCAAGGTGTTCAGAGCACTCGTTCCCTATTTTGAGGAAGCCTTACTTCAATGTAAGAAGAAGAATCCATACAGAGGAGGTAAACGACCGGTAAAACTGAGAAGTACAGAAGAGAAATTGTTTTTTGTGCTTTTCTACATCAAGAACTATCCGACTTATGATGTTCTTGGTATGAACTTTGGTATTAGCCGTTCGAATGCATTTAAACGTATAGGTCTTTATATGCAGGCGTTAGAATTATCATTAAAAAATGCAGGCCATCTACCTGCGGAATCAATTGAGCAGTTAAACAAGCTTTTAGGAGATGAGAAAGTTATCATAATTGACGCAACGGAACAGAAGAAAAACAGGCCAAAAGACAAGGAAAAACAGAAGGAGTATTATTCAGGTAAAAAAAACAGCATACAGTAAAGTATTTATGCATAACAAATCGCCGAATGCAAATTTTATATACATCAAAGCATTATGCAGGCAAGATGCATGATAAAACTATTTTGGAAGAGGAATCAAAAACCGAGAAACTATCAGATACACGAAAGATACTTGTTGATCTTGCCTTTTTAGGGATAGGAAATGAGTATAATAATGTTCATATGCCTGTCAAGAAACCGAAAGGCAAGGAACTGACGGCAAGGCAAAAAGAGAAGAATAAAAAATTGAGCCGTACCAGAGTAAAAATTGAAAATGCTTTTGCAGGGGTAAAACGCTTAAGAGTTGTTGTTTATACATCAAGAGCGAAACGAGAGTGTTTTATCAATATGATTTTTCTAATCGCATGTGGAATATGGAATTTTTATCTATATGCAAAATAGAGAGAAAGGAAACAAGTCTATTATTTATAAATCTTATTTCTTGACACAAAAGTTTTTCTGTGTTATGCGAATA
>ERZ795048.823-NODE-823-length-30895-cov-16.751816_pt1 | contig 30895 bp, 24 predicted proteins | sample MGYA00375132_ERZ795048 | MGnify/ENA primary metagenome ERZ795048 (study PRJEB30177, sample SAMN05720225) | activated sludge metagenome | isolation source: Anaerobic digester | place: Hong Kong | collected 2014-12-17 ... | reverse complement strand
GGATGGGGTTTTTTGTTGGTGGAGCATAGATTATAATACAGGGGCTTAGGTCTTCAAAGCTTCATCACTGTTTATACTACTTTCTCAAGTTTTTCTGATAATTCAAATGTATTAATAATAAAGTGAAAATAAAGAGGGTGATGGCCATCACCCTCTTCTTATACGGATAGTTGTTTATTTTGAAAGGTTTATGGTGATCTGATTATCCTGCGGTGGGATATCCAGTGTATAGGATTCAAGAAGATCGCCAATCATTGCAACAATTTTATTTTCGTTGACTTTAAGCTGTTCAATGGCCTGCTTCACTTCTTCTGATGGGTTTTCGTCACCGGCATAATAATCGGTTACGATTCTTGCTGCAAGATCTGTTAATTCATAGTCCCCGGCTTTCTGACTCAGAATAGATTTGATATAGCTATCTGCAAGGGCTGACGGGATACCATAATTCGTAATCTGGCCTTTAAGCATATAGGGAATAAGGTTTTTCAGACCGTTGTAGAGAAATTCTTCCGAGTAATCTCCAAAATTTTCAACGGCGTCTATTTCTGTGACAATGATACTTTCTATCTCGGTTCTGCCATCTTTGCTGATGGTTACTTCTCTGTATGGAACAGGGTAAGTAACGAGCGATCCGGTCTGTACATCCCATAGCTGATTTCCCCCTTCAGTTGTGTAATCAGAAATATCCTGAGCGTGGAAATGTCCGGTAAACACAAGCTGCATGCCGGCTTCTGCAAATTCTGTGGTTACTCTTTCCCAATCTTCTACGAGATATTCTGCAAAAAGCTCTTCCTGAATACTGAGATGGGGAATGATTCCGTGATGCATGAATCCGATGACGATTTGCCCCTTTTCTTTACCCTCTTTAATCTGTTCGAGGATCCAGTTGAAGGTTTCTTCTCTGAAAAAGCCACCTGTATAAGCGTGATGAGCACTGTAATTTGAACCGTAGAAACAGGAATCCATGGCAATGATTCTGAGCCAGGACGCCGGTTCAACTACATAACTGAGGGAGTAAACATCTTTTTTTACGGCTGAATTATATCCGAATGATGCATAGATCGTTTTAAATTCGGAGGGAGTTACTGATTTTACTGGATTTGTCTGATCACCATCAAAAGCCATTGCTGCGGGGTTGTTGATATCGTGGTTTCCACATATGACGTAAACCGCTTTTCCTGCATCGGAAAGTTTCTGAATCTGTGAGGCAAACTCTTCATGGCAGATCTTTTCTCCGTCTTTTGTGAGATCTCCGGGAACTATTATAAGATCACAGTCACTTGCTACAAGCTGATCGATGGTTTCTTCGGTGATGTCGGCACTGAGCTGCAGGAGTTTTCTGTCCTGTGCCATGTAGGCTTCAAATGCAGGACCTTCCGGATTAAGCTCTTTTGAAAAATAATGGGGGTCTGCGAAGATTCCAATTTTGTATGTATCTTTTTCCTGTTCGGATGAAAGAGGTGTTTCTTTCTTAACAAATTCTATTCTACCGTCGAGATAACCACTGATATTATCATTGGAACCAAAGAATTCTTTTGCAAGAACCTGGATATCGATGTCGGTAGGGGTCAGAGTACCCTGAGCGAAAAGATCTTTGTAACCGGCAGCGTAGAGCCCCTGATAATTTGTAGTAGCAACTTTGTAAGTTTTGTTGGAGTCAAACTTTTCAAAACCAGCGGAAGGATTTACAGGATCTTTGAGAACGTCAACTGAAACGATACCATCGGTATCATATTTGATTCTCAGTCCGGATACCTGTGAGAAGGCATCGGTACCGATCTTTGTGAAGCTGTAATTGATGATATCCATTAACTGTGTACCGGAAAGTTCATAAACGTAGATCGTATTGGTATAGGGAATGGCTCCCTTCAAACCTTCGTAATTTAACTTTCCAGGAGCGATTGAAGCTCTGAAGCTGCTTGAAGTGGATAAGGCACAATTGGCATGAACAGCGTCTCTCATGAGATCAACAACGAGGTTTCCGATTTCTGATTCACCGTAATTTAACCCTTCGGCAGAGATTTCACCGGAAACCGTCCCAACGTTTTCAAAGAGAGCGGCGTACTGTTCATCGGATTCAAGCTCTTTCTGAAGCTGAGCAACTTTTTCAACGAAGTACGGCTCTTCAGGAATGGAGGAATCCATTCTGACGAGTTCACCTGAAATAGATTTGTTTCCATCGTTGTCAAATCTTACGGTTACGTTTGAAAAATATTCTCCGTACTGATAGGGTGAAATCATATACGTTTCTGTTCCATCGATCTTTTCAAGGGGCTGAAAAACATGACTATGAGTTCCAAAGATGATATCGATCCCTTCAACCGCTTGCGCAAGCTGGATATCTTCCTCTGTGGAAGCATGACCAATCAGAACGATAAGGTCACAATATTCTTCTTTCATCGCCTTGATAACATCCCTGGTGTATGCAATCCTGTCGCCAAAGACTGCCTTTTCAACCGGTCTTTTGTCTGCGGAAACCAGTGAATCAAAATCTGAACCAGCAAGAGAGAAAGCTCCAACCTTCACACCGTTTCTTTCATAGATCGTATAAGTCTTTCCAGCGTAATTGTAAACGGCTTGGCCATCTTCATCGATCAAATTGGAACAGAGAACCGGATAAGTCAGATATTTCTGGATGGTGTTGAAGGCATCTCTGCCATAATCCCCTTCATGATTGCCGTAGGACATGGCGTCGATGAGTCCGTTGAGCCAGTAACATTCGATATAAGGAAATTTATCAGACCATGCCGGTGTTCCGTGGTTGACCATATCACCACCGCAGAAGATCAGTCTCTCTCCGTCTTTGTTTAATTCCTGCAGATAGCCTATTATCCTGGCAATCCCGGCGATGTTTTTATCACCATTTGAATAAAAACTCTGTGCATGTGAATGATAATCGGTAAAATGACTGATGTCGATCTTTGTGTTGACTGCACCAAACGTAAGTACAGACATCATCAGCAGTATGACGATCAATCCCGTTAATTCGATTTTTTTCATTTTTTCCCTCCCGGTATATTTTATAGGTAAAACACAGGGATAAAATACACAGTTTTTGTATGGCTGAGTTGGAATAAAGTTAAGAAAAGTTATGAAGGAATGTTAATGGGGGAGGATTTTTCCCTCCCCCCAATCATTTATTTCAGATGAATGGTCAGGTTATTATCTTGTGGGATCGTATCCGTTAAGAATGATTCGGCCAGTGTGCCGAAGAGTGCGAGAAATTGATTGTCCCCGTTATCTTTTAATTCGTTTACCGCGGCGATTAATTCCGGTGAGACCGCTTCATTTCCGGCATAAAAGGCGATGACAACTTTTACCGCTATCTCGAGAAGGGTAAATTCTCCCCCTCTGGTTTTCAGAAGTGAGGTGACATAAGCCTGTGCGAAGGATTCTGGAATTCCAAAATCGACGATTTTTTCCGCTGCTTTTTCCGGTAAGAGTGTCATCAGTTCCTGATCGAGAAAATTCTTTGCATATTGATGAAGATCTGGTACGGAGTCTGTCTTCTGGATTACGTGGGAGGTGATGGTGAGGGTTCCCCCCTGACTGAGTGTGATACTTCGGTAGGGAATGGGATAGGTTACGAGTGATCCCGTCTGGACATCCCAAAGGGTGTTCCCCGAGGGGGAGGTATGCTGAGAGATGTCCTGTGCGTGAAAGTGTCCGGTAAAGACGAGGTTCATTCCAGCGTCCGCAAACGCTTCGGCGATCTGCTGCCAGTCTTTGATGAGATATTCGGGGAAATAATGCTCCTGAATCGAGAGATGAGGAACCAGTCCGTGATGCATGAATCCGAGAACGAGCTGTCCTTTCTCTTTTCCCTCATGTATCATCTTCAGGATCCAGTTCAGTGTTTCTTCCGAGAAGAATCCGCCCGTGTAAGCGTGTCCATTTTCATAATTGGCATCGTAATAACAGGAATCCATGGCGATTATTCGCAGCCAGCTCAGCGGTTCGCAGACATAGCTGAGAGAATCGGAATCCGTTGCGATGGCCTGTGAATAGCCCATCTCATGATAGATCTGCCGGAATTCATCCGCCGTGACGGATTCAACGGGCAGCACCTGTTCGCCTTCAATTCTTATCGCTGAAGGATTGTTGATATCATGATTGCCGCAGATGACAAAGACCTTTTTCCCCGCTGCCTGAAGTTTTTCCAATTGCAGGACAAATTCTGAATGTCCCTCTTTTTCACCGTCCTTTGTGAGATCTCCCGGGATGATGACCAGATCGTATGCCCCGTCTGAAATTTTCTTGATGAGCTCTTCGGTGATTTCAGTACTCAGATGCAGCAGTTTTCTGTCTTTTAATAAATATTCCCTGAACAGCTCACTGTCTGTATTCAACTTCGTTGAAAAGTAATGCGGATCGGAAAATATGGCTATGTTACAGGTGTTTCCGTCGGTATCGACGGGAATACTTTCAGAGAAGCTGCTCATCATGAACAGTAAAAACAGGGTGATTGTTAAAAAAGGGATTTTGTAGTTTTTCATGTTTTTCTCCTTATTTCATAATAGGCTGATTGTGAAAACGGCGGTTGTTTTATCCGTCATCCCGTATTCGAAATCTTTATTCAATTCTTTCAGTGTGAGGTACACATGAGAGAGAATGATTCCAAAATCGAGCGCATTCAGATTCGAGGTCTTTGTTACCCTGACGATGAGTTCAGACTGGTCTTCCGATAATTTCTTTTCGGAAAGGGACCAGGGGCGACGATTAAGGGCAGAAGGTGACAGAATGGCCATTTCAAAACATCTTTTTGCCGTTTCGGACAATTTCGTCACATCCCCTTCAATAAATTCAACGAGTTTCCTTTCTGAAGCTGCTCCAGTTATCTTTTTAAAGAGTTTCCCGATGGCTCCGCTCTTTCCGGCCTTCCCAAAACGCAGAACGGCTGGTGTGTTTGCGGAGATCCCGGAGGCCTTCCATAAGGTCGCGTTGATGTTCAGAGACGGACCGTTCTGAATCAGGCCAAGAATGATCTGCTCTCCTTCGAATCCGTAGTTAACAAGTTCTTCCCATTTCGTGGAATCCACTTCTGTAAAGATTTTTCCCGTTGCCTTGGCGTCATCCATAATCACCCACGAACATTTTGTCTGTTGAAACGGCTTAACGCCTTTGCACAATGTGTTGATCTCTTCCTTGACGGGTTCGGATAATATTTCCGGTTCATAATTTCTCACTGAATGTCTGTTTTCCATAGCTTCAAAGATTTTCATCTGTATCCCTCCTCATATCTGATCGTTAGAGTTAATTTCTGGATTAATACGTTAAATGGTATCATTTTGTTTGAGATTTTCAAAAAGTTATATAAATAAAACTTGAGAACTTTTCGTCTAAATAGATATGAATGAAATTATATATGGAGGGGATTTTATGGAACAGAATGCAATGCCTTTATTGGGAGACAGTTTTCCGGAGTTAAGAGTTCAGACAACACATGGGGTGATGAACCTTCCCGAAGCCTTTAAGGGGAAATGGTTTGTCCTGTTCAGTCATCCGGCTGATTTCACACCGGTGTGCACAACGGAGTTTTATGCCTTTCAGAGGCGATTTGGACAATTCAGGGATTTGAATTGTGATTTAATCGGTCTCAGTATCGATCAGGTCTTTTCGCACATCAAATGGGTTCAATGGATCAGGGATAATCTTGATGAAAAGATAGAATTTCCGGTCATTGCCGATGACAGGGGGCAGGTTTCGGAAAAATTGGGTCTGGTCCATCCGGGAAAGGGGACGAACACAGTAAGAGCCGTTTTTGTCGTTGATCCGAAAGGAAAGATCAGAACGATTCTTTATTATCCGCAGGAATTGGGAAGAAACTTTGATGAGATTCTCAGAATCGTCAAGGCCTTGCAGGTTGCGGATGCGAATGGGGTTGCAATGCCTGCAAACTGGCCGGAGAACGAACTGATCAAGGACAATGTCATCATTCCGCCTGCATCGGATGAGAAGACAGCGGAAGAGAGAACGGGTTCCGAAAACTGTTATGACTGGTGGTTCTGCCACAAGAAGCTGTAAATAGGAAAAATATTAAAGGGTATTACAAATGCTGAAGAACGATGCGTAAACTCAAAAGATTATAAGAAAACGGGTGCTTATTGCACCCGTTTTCTTAATATAGTTTTCATGAGAATCGACTTCGAATGAATATTATAAAAAAAGGGGCAACGCCCCTTTTTTTAAAGAGCCTTCCGGGGAATTTTATTCCCCGGAAGGCTTAGAAATGAGCGCATACGGATCTTGTACGAAGTCCTAATAATCATTAGTCGATTGAATGTTGCAGAGTTAAAAAACCTGCTCCTGCAATTTTTTCGAAATATTCCAGGACAACAATCTTCCCGCACAAAATCTTTCCGCGCTCAAACCTATATCCGATAAAGCCTGTATCATTAACCCGCAAATCAGCTATCTTCAGATAAAGACAATCACATCATTTAAGACGAAAAATCTGGATTTTTCTTGCGTTTGTGAGGGAATCTTTATGATAAAATAGATTATGTGGAGTTTCAAAACTACTCCAGAGAAGTTTTATAAGGATGTGTAAGAATGATTTTTCTCAAGCACTTTTTTGATTTTATCTTTTCCCTTTTACTCATAATCCTTATTTCTCCAATCCTCCTTGTTATAGCACTCATGATCAAATTGGAAGACGGTGGAAAGATTTTCTACAAGCAGGAGAGAGTGGGAAAGAACAGAAAGGTTTTCAAGATCATCAAGTTCAGGAGTATGGTGGAAAATGCGACAGGTATGAAGGGTGGCTACAGCATCTTTGAAAATGATTCACGGATTACCCGAACCGGGAAATTTCTGAGAAAGACCAGTCTGGATGAACTCCCGCAGCTCTTCAACATCTTGAAGGGGGACATGAGTTTTATTGGGCCGCGTCCTCCGCTTACCTTTCACCCGAAAGATTATCATGAGTATGAAGACTGGGTGCTTGTCAGATTCAGGATGAGACCTGGAATGACGGGTCTTGCACAGGTGAATGGCAGAAATGACATAGACTGGTATGAGCGGTTTAAGTACGATGTGGAGTACGTTAAAAAATGGAGCCTTTCATATGATGTAAAGATTCTTTTTGAGACGGTAAGGACACTTCTGTCGAAAAAAGGAATTTACGGGACAGATCAGGAGGGGAAATGATGAAGGATTTGTACGTATACGGTGCCGGTGGTATGGGCAGGGAGATATTTGAGCTTACGGGGAAGATAAATGAAAGGGAGCAGCGGTGGAATATCCGCGGGTATATTGATGATGGGAAAACGGGTCTGACCGAAGAAGGGGACCTGATTTTTGGCGGGATAGACTATCTTGAGGGGCTCTCAGAGGTAGTAGACGTGGTCATCGGCATTGCCGATACGAAGATAAAAAGAAGGATTGTGGAAAGACTTGTAAGGCATCATCATATTTCTTTTCCGACGATCGTTCATCCCGATGCAAATATCTCCAAAAATTGTACGATTAAAAATGGCTGTATAGTGACTTATGGGTGTACGATCGCTACAAAGGCCATTCTGAACGAATTTGTGTTTATCAATACAGGATCAGCTGTAGGACATGATACGCTTGTGGGAAAGTATACAACGATTATGCCGGCCGTTAATATATCAGGTTGCTGCAGGGTAGGGGAAGAAGTCCTGTTTGGGACGAAGGCAACGGTTATACCGGGGAAAAAGATCAGTGATCGAGCGGTCGTCGGTGCCGGTGCCGTTGTATTCAGAGATGTTCCGGAGGCCGTTACAATTCTCGGCAATCCCGGAAAAGTATTCAAATTTTAATGGAGTGAGGGGAACGATAAATGGAAAAGCAACTGGAGTTTTTAGAGAAATTGGCGGATATAATGGAATGCGAAACGGATGATCTTACATTGGATACGAATTTTAGAGAAGATATAGACGACTGGGACTCTCTGAAGGGGTTTTCAATGCTGATCCTCTTTGAAGAGGATTATGACAGGAAAATGAGCGTTGAGGAATTTCTTGGCTGCAGGCAGATCCGAGACCTCTTTCATGCCGTCTGCGAATGAGGTGGCCTGATGGCTTATACTATTTTGAACGGTGTCCGGATTGAAGCCCTGACCGCCTGTGTTCCGTCGTATTGTGAAGACAATCTCGAATCCGGACAGAATCTTTTTTCCGAAACTGAGCTCAGGAACGTGGTCAAGGCAACCGGTATCAGATACCGGAGAATCTGTCGGTCCGAGAAGACGACGGCCCTTGATCTTTCAATAAAGGCAGCGGAAAATATTTTTGAGCATACAGCCATAAAGAAGGATGAGATCGGCGCCATTGTCTTTGTCACGTTTACCCCGGACAATCAGATGCCGAACAACGCTACGCTCGTTCAGCATCGAATGGAATTCGGGAATTTGATTCCGGCCTTCGATATCAATCTGGCCTGTTCCGGATACGTTTACGGATTGTGGATCAGTGCGATGATGGCAAAGAATCTGAATAAAAGGGTATTATTCCTTGATGGGGAAAAGCAGAGCTCTATAACTTCTAAGAGAGATAAGGCAACGGCCCTGCTGATGGCGGATGCCGGGAGTGCAACGCTTGTTGCACCTGATGAAGTAACCTCAGACTGGTCTTTTTCATTTGAGACCTATGGGGAGGATAGAGAGGCGCTGAATATTCCCTCCGGCGGATCCCGAAATCCGGTTAAACCGGAAGATCTTGAATATACCGTGCGGGAAGATGGTTCTTTCAGAAGAAATGTGGATATTATGATGAACGGAATGGATGTTTTCAAATTTGTCGTTCAGAAGGTATCTGCCAACATAAAGAATCTGTTGAAAGATACGGGGACAGATGACTCAACAATAGATTTCCTGGCCTTGCATCAGGCGAATGAATACATGCTTAAACAGGTGGCAAAGAGAAATAAAATACCATTCGAAAAACTTCCAATCAGTATCGGGAAATATGGAAACTCGAGCTCTGCAACTATTCCGGTAACGATCTGTTCTGAGAGAAGCGAGATCTTGAGAGAAGGAAAAAGGAAAATCCTGCTTTCAGGATTCGGGGCTGGCCTTTCAATCGGAACGGCAATTGTTGAAACCGATAGTCCCTATTGCGGTGGAGTGATTGAATATGACGAGTAAAACTTACGTGATTACGGGTTGTTCCAGTGGAATCGGGAAAGCCTTGACCGCACAGCTGCTTGAAGGTGGACAGTGTGTCTGCGGGATATCGAGGGATGTTGCAAAGGTTGAAGACTTTCTTGAAAATAAGAGCTTTACACATTTTCAATTTGACCTGACGGATATAGACGGTATAGGTGAGCTGTGTAAAATGATGAACCTTCGTGCCGGAGCGATCAACGGGTTTATTCACAGTGCCGGAGTGGAGATGACGGTCCCGCTTCATCTGATCAGATACGAAAAATATGCGGATCTGTTTAAATTGAATACATTCAGCGCGTTTGAGCTGATTAAATTTCTTTCAAAGAAAGGGTATTATGTTGCAGATGATACCTCTTTTGTGCTCATTTCCTCGCTTGCAACGCAGATAGGGGCTCAGGGCAAGGCCATATATGCCGCTTCAAAGGGAGCGCTTGAAGGCTATCTGAAACCTGCCGCAAAGGAACTGTTGAAAAAGGGGATTCGGTTGAACATGGTGTCTCCGGGTGTGCTGAAGACACCGATGAACGAAGGCTATTTTGAAAAGATGAGCGATGAGCAGCAAAATGAATTGAATGGGGCGTATCCACTCGGGATTGGACTGGCTGAGTACGTGGCTGATACAATAAGATTTTTACTTTCGGAGCAGTCAAAGTGGATGACGGCCCAGAATATCACATTGGACGGCGGAAATTTAATACACTGATGGAGGACATGAATGGATAATCGGGAAAAACTCACAGAGATTGCCTCAACTATATTGAACATGGAAATAGAACAGATTGATTTTAACGAACGCAAGGAAAATATCGACTCATGGGATTCTTTCGCGCATCTTGCGTTACTCTCAACCGTTGAAGAGGAGATGGGAATCTGCATCCCGTTTGAAGAAGTGGCGGAGATCAATACCCTTGAAGAACTCCTGACAAAGATTAACGAGGGATAAAAATGAAGTTTGCCTTATTGACGAATATCAACCTTGAATTTATGATCAGACAATTTAAGAATAGCGATGGATTGTCGTGTTATTCCCCCGATGGGTATGGTGTCTGGCAGCAGGAGCTGATGGATGAAAACAGTTCCGTTTATGCCGATGATGTGGATGCCATTTTTATCATTCCGGATGCGGCGGAAATGATCAGAGGGCAAGATACCTTCGAAGCAAAAATAGAAGAACTGAACCGGACGATGAGCGGTGTTGAGCAGTGTATCCGTGACTATTCCGGAAAGAAGAAAGTCTTTGTTTCCAGTATTCATCTGAAGCGTGCGGAGATAAGGTCTTTGAAGGGCTCACTGGAATCCGGACAGATAGAAGATCGCTGGATGGAATTTCTGATTTCATTGAACGACAAGTATGACAACTGCTACGTGTTTCCGCTCAGGGAGATGATAACAGAACTCGGAAGTGATGAATTTTATTCGGATAAACTCTGGTATCTCGGTGGCGTGAAATATTCGATCAAGGCCCAGAATCTTCTTGTGAACGAGATCAGACTGCTGATGAAGGCGCTGAATAAAAAGAGGAAAAAATGCCTCGTTCTGGATCTGGATAACACACTCTGGGGAGGTGTCATCGGAGAAGATGGGGTGGACGGGATTGAATTGGCGGAGTTCAAGGAAGGGGCGAGATACAAGGACTTTCAGAAGCGTCTGAAGGAACTCCGTGAGATGGGGATACTTCTCGCCGTTTGTTCAAAAAACAACCCTGATGATGCCATGGAAGTCATTCGGAAACACCCTCATATGGTGCTGAGAGAAGAGGATTTTGTCTCTTTCCGAATTAACTGGGAGCCGAAACCGAAGAACGTTGCCGAGATTGCCGCAGAATTGAATATAGGGATAGATTCACTGGTCTTTATCGATGATAATCCGGTCGAAAGGGAAGCCGTGAGGGAGAACCTTCCGGAAGTGACCGTACCGGAATTTCCTAAGGATACGGCAAATCTGGAATCGTTTACCCATGAGTTGTACAGGCAATATTTCTATACACTGGAGAATACATTTGAGGACAGGGATAAGACAAAGATGTACAGGGATAATGCCAGAAGGAGTACGGAGCAGGCATCCGCTACCGATCTGGAGTCCTTTTTCAGGGGGCTGAAGACAGAAATCATTATCTGGAAGCTTCAGCCGGCGGATATCAGGAGAGCTGCCGAGCTCACCCAGAAAACCAATCAATTCAATCTGACGACCAAACGGTATACGGAGAAAGACATCGAGGCTTTTTCCAGGTCCGAAGATTATGTGGTTTATATCGCATCCGTCAGCGATAAATATGGAGATAACGGTAAAGTCTCCCTTGTCATCGTGAAAAAGGACGGAAGAACGGCTGAGATAGATTCCTTTATCATGAGCTGCCGTGTGATGGGCAGGTATATCGAAGATCAAATCCTGGATTTTATTGAAGTGGATTTAAAATCGTGTGGTGTTGAGCAGCTGAATGCACAATATATTCAGACAAAGAAGAACATGCCGGTGATGAAATTTTATAATCGGCTTGGTTATCGTTTGTTAAGTATGGCAGATGGAATCAAGCAATATACCCTGAAACTTGATGAAAAACCTGAAAGAAAGACATATGGGGAGTTGATCGAAGGATGAAGATCCATCACGTGGGCTATGCCGTCAGACACATTGATGAAGCCTTTAAGTATTTTAAATTGCTTGGCTTTTCTATTAGATCAGAGGTTGTGGAGGATAACTCGAGAAATATCCGTATTTGTTTTATAGAAAACAACGGGATCCGGATAGAGCTGATTGAACCGATGAATGATAAATCACCGATAGAAAGTGTTCTTTCGAAAAACGGGCCGATTCCCTATCATTTGTGTATTGAAACGGAGAATATTATCCAATCGGTTTCGGATCTTCAGAAAAACGGATTTATGCTTCTGAATCCGCCGAAGGTTGATCCCGCTATCGAAAACAGGCACGTTGCCTTTCTCTTCCGGAAGGAAATCGGATTAATAGAATTGGTTGCCAATGAGAAATGATGACCATTCTTGACAAGATGGCTGGACTTATGGTATAAACAGACAACTTTTATGAGGTATGATGATGATGAACGATAATCGTATGTTTACAAAAGTGAATACATTTGTTTGGTGGTGGCGCTGCCCCGTTTCAGGAGGCGGTCGTCTTTAGTTGCGTCAATTACGGCTGATATAGATTCTGAAGCGGGGAACTCGAAAATAAGAGTTCCCCGCTTTTTTTGTTGCAAATTTTATCCAACTAACTAAAATAAAGGAGAGGAAAACAATGAAAAGAGAAAAAATCACATTAACTTTTGACGAGATGCCGAAGAGCTGGTACAATCTGAAGGCGGAGTTGCCCTTTAAAATGGATCCGATGCTGAATCCCGGCACGGGAGAGCCGGTTAAAAAGGAAGAGCTTGCTCCTTTATTTCCAAAGAGTCTGATTGACCAGGAATTTGACTGTGAAAATGTCTATATCCCCATTCCGGAAGAAGTTCTGAATGAATATAGGATATACAGACCCTCCCCACTGGTGCATGCAACCGGCCTTGAAGAATATCTGAACACACCGGCCAAGATCTATTTCAAGAACGAGAGTGTTTCGCCAACCGGAAGTCATAAGGTCAACACGGCGATTGCACAGGCTTATTACAACAAACATGACGGATTTACAAAACTGACGACGGAAACCGGTGCCGGACAGTGGGGAAGTGCACTCAGCTATGCGGGAAACAAATTTGGTCTCGAAGTAGAAGTCTACATGGTAAGAGTCAGTCATGACCTGAAACCGGGAAGAAGACACATGATGCATCTGTTTAACGGGAATGTGTATCCGAGTCCAAGTAATCGAACGATGGCGGGTCAAAAGATTCTAACTGAAGATCCGGATTGTAACGGATCACTGGGGATGGCGATAACTGATGCCGTTGAACTGGCCGTTCAGAGCGATGATACGAATTATGCACTTGGCAGTGTACTGGATCATGTGTTGCTTCATCAGACGATCATCGGTCAGGAATTGAAGCTTCAGCTTGAAAAGGCGGGGCTCAAGCCGGATATCATGATCGCCTGTGTTGGGGGCGGATCAAATTTCGGTGGCTTTGCCTTCCCGTTCGTGATGGATGCCATCAACAACAAAGACCTTAAAATCATCGCATCGGAACCGGAGGCCTGCCCCACTCTGAAACAGGGAAAATATGAATACGATTTCGGCGATACCGGAAAACTCACACCGATGATGAAGATGTACACACTTGGATACGGATTCATGCCACCTCCAATCCATGCCGGCGGACTCAGATATCATGGGGCGTCACCAATCGTCAGCAGACTCGTGAATGAAGGGATTGTAGAAGCGGACGATCTCCCACAGGCTGAAATCCTCAAGGCGGCTCAGATCTTTACGATGGCTGAAGGAATCATTCCCGCACCGGAATCCTCCCATGCGGTTGCCAGTACCATCAGAGAAGCCGTGAAATGCAGAGAATCGGGAGAGGAAAAGACGATCGTCTTCAACCTTTCGGGTCATGGCTTTATGGATTTGAGTGCCTATGACCAGATTGGAAAGCTCTGATCGTTTATTGTTAAGTGTAGTGAGAATGAAATATTTAAGATAGAAAGTAATCAAAAACAGAAAAGGCAGATCATTATGATCTGCCTTTTCTGTTGTATACGCTTTAAATAGTTTATTGGGTTTTAGTCACATAAGCGGTGTTTTGATTGTCGGCCTTCGCTTTTGGCCAGTATTTTGTATCGAGATGCTGACTGGAGCAGTTGATGGCAACAATTTCCCCGTGAGACTTGTCCGAGGAAAAGGCCGGAACGATCAGGGTGTTGTTTTCGAGAACGGGATTGGCGATGATGCAATACGCATTGTTATCAACTCTGGACAATCCGATCTGATGACACCATTTCTCTTTACCCGTCGAGGTATCAACGGCCTGCACCATGCCGTTCATGGTACAGAGGTACAACGTTCCGTCATTTCCGATAACCGGTGAGGTGCTGATACCACCCGCTGTCCTGAATTCCCAGTTTTTCTCCCCCTTATAATTGTAGGAAACAATGTTCTCGTGATCCGTTATCACAAAAATATCCTTTGCAGAAGAGATAACGGGTTCGGGCATCGTTCCGTAAAAATCGCTGTTTTTTCCGGATGAAAGCTTTTTGGCCCATATTTCCCCTCCATCTCCCGCATCAACGGCGTACAAGGTCAGGGTGTCTTTATAGGACTCTATAAAGAATACCGCATCGTGTTCACTCCAGCCTTTTGCACGTCCAAGAATAGGAGACGATAAGACTGCCGAACTGTGGGTACTTTTCTCCCATTTAACAGACTGAGTCGATTTATTCAAAGCCAAACAGGAGCCTTTGTTGGTTGTGATATAAATGCTGTCCTCTGTGATCAGAATTCCCGTTGGTTCTGTTTTCTTTTTATTCAGATTTACGAATTCTTTGTTTTCTCCCGTAGTATAATCGGTATGTCCCGCAAACAGCATTTTGCCCATCATATCGACAAAGTGCTGATAGGTGTAAACCATCTTTCTGTTTCCCTTGTCAAACCCGTAGATCAGGTTCCCCTCTTGATAACTTTTCCAGGAATGATTGTTCAGGGCCTCATCAAAGATATAAAAATCGCCGTTGCCGTTGTAAATAAACATCTGTTTGTCATCGGCTACCCAAACCGGATCACTAAAATTACTGCTGTTCATTTCCTTTGTTGTCAACAGATTCCCCGACCCGTCAAGTTTGAGAATTTTTCCTTTTTGAGTGATCGCATAGAGATGACCATCCGCATCCAATGCGAGATCTTTGTTGAACACGTCATCCGGGATCGTGTATGACCATTTGCGATGGCCTTCCTGTGTTGAATTGACCTGTACGGCAATTTGTTCGCTTTCAAGTGCCTTAAAATGCGGGATGAAACTGTCACGAACCTGCACATGATAAAAATCCTCATCATTTTCTTTTAAGCTTTGAATGGTGAAGGTTTTCTCAACGGCGTTTTTAATCTTTTGTCCACCTTTATACCATTGATAAGCATAAGGCGGTGTACCTCCTTCAACCGCAACGAATAGTGTTACGGAACTCCCCTCCTGTTTTGCCTGATTTTGGGGCTGCTGCGTTATTTTCAGCGATGAAGGGATATAGGAGAGTCCGCCGGTGTTCTGATTGTTGTAATTCCCCCTTGGCCAGGGAGCGGCGCTGAGCCCTTTGGCAGTTCCCTTGATCAGCTTGATACCGGCGCTATTCGGGGTCAAAATGACCCCGTCAGACAGGATCAGCAAATCGGCACGATTTGCCGGTGTACTGTTCGTTTTTTTCAACGGAGACTGCCAGATGATTTCGGAAGTATCCGTCAGCTTGTCGCCTTTTGTACTGTAAACCGGAGCTGTTGCGATGTTGTAGGTAAAACCGTCATGTGTTGTCACGTTGATATGTCCATCTCTGCCGATTACGGGTGCTGCTTTTATCTCCGAATCGAGTTCTTTTTTCCAGGAAAAGGCGTACGTATCTGTTTTGTCTTTTTTGTAACAGTAAACCGTATGATCGTCACAACCAAAGTACAAGCTGCCATCCACCGCAATGCTGACGGGTGTTGTGACAACGCTGTCCATTTTTATCCGCTGTTCGACTTTTTGACAATCTGAAGATATGAGAATTAATTCATCACCAACGGTAAATACCGGTTGTCCTTCCGCATCGATACTGATGGCACCCGTGGTCTTTCCCGAGAATTGTTGCGCAACTCTTTTTGTCGCATTGACAGTCCCGTCTAACGCCATCTTGGTAAAAACGGTTTGATTGCCGGAAGTGGTTCCCAGTATCAGGATGTCATCGTTGACGGTTGTAGTGAGTCCCTCTATTCGGGTGAGATTATCGAATTTATGTGAACCTGATACCGCCATATCTGGGATTTTGAGAATCAGACATTCGTTGCCGATCGTGAACAGAAGGAGCTCTTCACCGGCGTCGTTTTGTGCGGTAGAAAGATTTTCAACAAAACCGTTAAGGATTTTCTCCGAGACCGTTTGGTTTTCTATTACACGGATGCGTGAAGAATTATTCAGATTAACGGCATAGCAGATGCGATTGTTGCCATCCACAACCGGTTGGGTAACGTCCTTTATTTGTTCCGAAACGGGGGCGGAATATGTGATGAACCATTTGTTGTTTAATTGGTTTAAATTTTTATCAAACTCCAGTGCAAACAAACTGGCACTCCTCGAATCATTGCCTATGGCATAAATTGTACCGTTTTCATCCATTGCCGGAGCAGTTGTTAATCCTATTATTCCCTTTGTTCCGAGATCCCTTTCATCGACGTTCTCCGGATCTTCATTGTATAAGTTCCATCTTTTATTAAAGACTTCACCGGCATCAAAATCCAGACTGCCGATAACCGGAAGGGTCAAGCGGAATAAAAGGTGTCCGCTGACATCGAAATCGAGTGCGTAATTCCATCCATCATCTCCCTTTTTCAGGATATTTTCAAACATGAACGGGAACTGAAATCCGACACCGATTACATCGTACAGCAAAATACTGGGCGTTACCCCCAGCCCAAAGCCGATTTCAAGTTTATCAATAGCCTTATTAAATTCCGGCTTGAATTTTTTTATGGTGTTGTCGAAATTACCAATTCCTTCCAAATTGCACCAGGGATCGGGATAGGGAATAAAATCCAGAAAAAATTTCAGGCGAACACCCATATCGTATTCAAAACCCACTTCATTTTTCAGGTGGGGACCGCCCCCTATTGTGAGATTTGATCCTGGAATTTCATAATCGGCGAGTAAATCAATGTCACAACCGAATGCAATGACAACCGGGCCAATTTCCACGGGGAATGAGATCTTAAAGAGTGGGATATCAATCTCGCCATTTTCGTTGGCACCCCCGCCAAATGCCGAAAGCAGAAGATAGAGATATAATTCAGACCCGGCGATAAAATGACCGCGAACGTAGCTCTCCTTCCAGGTTACTTTGCCTTCGAAGGCAACATCAACGTAAAGTTCTAAACCGCAATCGATCTTAAAATCGAGTGTGTTGTTATTAAAAATAGTATTTTCTCCGGAGAGGTTGATAATATCCTTTTTTTCACCGGGTAAAGCGCCTTCACCCTGTTGAACCTGCATCAGCCTTGCCTTGCTTTCAGGTGTGCCATACTGTTGAATAATATGGCCGAGATCGCCTGACAGATTTAAATGGACTTCTCCCAAAATCGTTTGAAGGTTGGCGTTGTCCGTCTTCAGCAGGAGTGCATCACCGTCATTTTCCACATCCGTTATCACACAGGTCGTTCTTGAGGCGTTATTAATCACATAATCGCCAACGGAGAATACGGGGAGTTCTGTTTCCGAAGCATTAATTCGTATAGTCGAAGCCTCGGTCGAGAATGAGAGATTTTCGTTTGAAATGGTGTAAATCATGCTGTTTTGGGAATGATGCACGCCGTAAACCACCGTTTCATCGTAAACAAAAGCCTTATCCGGTAATTCCTGCAGTCTGAATGAAACGCTTCTGCTTGTGGTATTGGCACGAATCGAACGCATGCTTTGTATCTCTGAAGCGGAAGGGATATCTGTGGCGAAGGACAACAAGGTGACATCGTTCAACACCGGTGACTGAAACGCTTCTGATGCATCAGGGGACGCATAGCGCATACTGTTAAAAAAGTCAAGACAGAAAGAGGATAAATCCTCCGGATGATCGTATGTACACTCTGTCCCGGACAATTGTACCTTTTGAACATGTTCCCAACGTGCGCCATCTTCAAAATAAACCACATAATCGAAGACAACCTTCTCTGTAGTCACATCCAATATTTTTAAGTATCCGTACAATGTGGACAGCTCCACATATTCATAACACCCTTCGGCCGGGTTTTTTATCCACTCGCCCGAAACGTCCTGAAACGGAATCAGGAGTCCAGGTTCTAAATTGTTATACAGGGCGTTTTCCGAATGGATTAACCTGCCGGAAAAGAAAGCCCCCTGACTGATTTGTTCATAGCTCATGGCCGGAGAAAAATCATTTCCCCCTCCTCCGTTGATCAGAAAACACGAAGATAAGATCAAGATAACGCACAACGCTGAACAGATTACCAGAATTTTTTTCATCATTTCCCCACCTTTTTATTAGCAACAGCTACGATTGATTACTTTTATATTATACCAAACACATTTATTTAAAACAAAAAAATGAGGATGAAATCGGTATTCATTCTTACACATAGGCCGATGAATATCTCCAAAACGAAATACATAAGGCATAGTGTTCGTTTTATGTATATTTGAGCATTCCCGATGCTTTTTCAAGGAGGTGGCTTTTTTCTTCAGGTGATTGGATGGTCTTTTCACTCAGAAACTGTACGATGGTATTTCCCAGGGCCGTTCCCTCAGTTGGTCCGGCGTAAACATCCATTTTGAGGGTTTCGGCTATCTTTTCACACAACAGCGTGTTCTGTATCCCACCACCTATCATGTGTACCCGTTTTATTCTCATCTGCAGGCCCTGCTCAAGGATGGTTCGGGTCTGATTGATGCGGTATGCCAGTGAGTTCAGAATACCACACAGGATTTTTCCAATATTTTCTGTCTGAAAGTCATTCTGTAATGTTGGGAGGATGGAAGTGGAAAGGAGATAGCTTGCATTATCCACGTCGATGGTCTTTTTAAAATCCCGGTGTTTCAGGCTGAGCTGCAGTAATTCGGAATAATCTATCTGCCTTTTTTCATCGGTTTCGAGTTCAGCCTTTATCTTCTGCCAGAATACCAACCCCGGTGTGTTTGACAAGATTCTCAATGAGCCGTCATAACAGCCTTCGACCGCGAGGTTGTTTTTGAGAATAAACGCATTGTTGAGTTCCTTTTTTTTCGTGATAACCCCATTGAGACACCATGTTCCCACGCTGATGATGAGTGTGTCGGACAAGTCACCGGAAATAGCGGCATAGGCGCTGGCCGTATCATGTGTAGCCGGTAGGATACAATCGATTCCGGAAGATGTTTTTCCGATAATGGTTCCCGATCTGACGACTTCGGGTAAAAAGTCGGCGAATCCGAATTTTTCACAGATATCTCGATTCCATTCATTTTTTGAGAAATCGTACAGCTGCGTCGTACTGGCATGAGTGAATTCATATTTATAGTTTCCACATAATCTGCCGGTGAGATAACACGGAATCGGAACGATCTTTTTTATCTTTGCGAACAGATCCGGAAACATCTTTTTATAATACATCAGCTGATAAACCGTGTTAAACGGCTGATATTGTCCCGGGACACAATGATTTATGAATCTTTTGTGTTTTTCTATCTCTTCTTTTATCTTCTCCTGTTCCGCGAACATGGAAAAGTATCTCATGGGATCCATGAGTTTTCTGTCGTTTTCATCGAGCGGGACAAAATCAACACCCCAGCCGTCAAATCCGATCGACTGTATTCGGCAGGTTTTTTCAAGCCTTCGTATAATATCGGTGATCTCATTGTACAGTTTGTCCACATCCCAGAAAGTCAATCCCCGACGGGAGTACCAGAAGCTCTCAAAACGTCCAACTTCCCGCAATTCTATGTCTGAATGCCTTATACACGACAAAAAGACCTTGGTGCCGGATGCACCAAGGTCTACTGATAAGGCGTGTTTTACCATGTTATTATCAGCTCTTTATCGCCTGTACAGGCGGTTATTGCCTGTACATCTCTTTATAAGCTTTTCTGAGTGTTACCTTTGTTTCCTCGGGAAGCTCATAAATCTTTTTTCCGAGTTTGAGTGCTTCGAGATAAATCTGAACGTTCTTTTCCGTTACGTTGGCGCCGACAAAGACCTCGCTGAACCTCGTTCCAACGTTGACAAGACCGTGATTTCTCATGATGGCAGCTCCATTGTCACCGAGTGCGGCAACTGTGTTGTTCGCCAGTTCCCAGGAGCCTGGATCGCCATATTCGGCCACCTTTACTTCAGGACCACAGATCATGGCCGTATCTTCGATGAGCGAAGGAACCGATTCGAGTGTTACCGCGGCGATGGAAGAGTAGATGGGATGTGTGTGAAGGATACATTCTACATCCGGTCTGGCTTTGTAGATGGCCACGTGCAGTTTCCATTCGGAGGATGGTTTGTGAGGACCATCCAGTATATTTCCCTCCATGTCAATGACCATGACATCGCTTTCTCTCATAATCTCATAGGAAAATCCGGATGCCGTGATATAAATCTTGTCTTCATCTCTTACCGAAACGTTTCCCCAGGTTCCTCTAACGAGCTCTGCAGCTGTCATCCTCTTACAGGCATCTACTATTACCTTTTTTAAACTTCCTTTCATGTTATTACCTCCATTTTTTTATTCAGTGCGTGATCATTTTCAATACAAATCTTTTATCCGTTTATACAATGCCAGATACTTTTTATAGCCTTCCTCGTAGATCCCGTTTTCTTCTTCAGAAGGTGAAGTTATATCGCCTGTCTGTATCAATTCTTTTGCTTCTTCTGCAGATGCGATCTCTCCGGTTCCCAGCATGGATAATATCATATTTCCTATGGCAGATGGTTCATCGCAGGATAAAGTTGAAATTTCGGAATCAAAGACGGAGGCCTCTATCTGTCTCCACACCTGACTTCGGCTTCCACCACCAAGTGTTCGGATGTTTCTGATAGCCACCCCGAGTTCTCCGAAGACATCGAGACAGCTTCTCAGAGAATAGACGACGCCTTCCATCAGGGAACGGACCATATGGGCCTTCTTATGATTCATGCCGATACCGAAATAGACACCCCTTGCCTTTGAGTCCCAAAGTGGTGTCCTTTCACCGAGGAGATAGGGGAGGAAGAGGAGGCCTTCACTTCCCGCGGGAACTTCAGCGGCAATCCTGGAATATTCTTTAAAGATCTCTCCATCGGCTGTTTCGTCGAAGGTGTTTCTGAACCAGGTCAGTGACGAGGCGGCCGTCTGGGTGATGCCGAGAAAATCCCATTTGCCTTTTAACGGATAGGCCCAGCAGATGACCCTCTTTAGCGGATCTTTTTTAGGGAAATCAGAACATGTTGCTACGACACCTGCCGTTCCAACGATAACGGAGGCCGATCCACCTTCAAATAGACCGGATCCCAACTCCGCCACGGAGTGGTCAGAACCGCCGTTGATCACCGGCGTTCCTTCTTTAATTCCGGTGAGGGTGGAAACCTGTGCGGTCACGTGACCGATGATCTGTGTGGATTCCCTGACTTCCGGGAAAAGTCTCTTGTCGATATCAAGAAGGTCGAAGGCTTCATCGGACCATTTCAGATTTTCAACGTCATACAGCATGGTTCCGGAAGCATCCGACGGATCTGTGATCATTTCACCGGTTAAAAGGTACTTTATATAATCTTTCGCAAGAATGATTTTTTTCGTTTTTTTGTAAATCTCAGGGTATTCCCTCTTGATTCTCAGGACATTCTGAGCCGTGTAACTTGTCGTCGGAAAATTGTAAGTCAGATCAAACAGCTGATCATAAACAAAACTTTCCCTCCACTCGTCGATGATCGGAGCGCCTCTCTGATCAAGCCATGTGATGGCATTTGACAGCGGTTGGTTATTTTTATCGAGATACACATGCGTGTGCATCTGTCCGCAAATGGATATCGCCTTGATCTGCTCAAAGGCCTCTTTTGAATATTCGTGGAGGTGTTTTGCTCCGAGAACAAAGCCCTTCCACCATTCATCATAATTCTGTTCCGCCTGTCCGGCCGTATTTGATATGATTTCATACTCATAGGCGTATTTTGACAGGATCTCTCCCCTGCTGTTTGTCAGGCAAGTCTTAATTCCCATTGTCCCAAGATCTATCGATAAATAATAATTCATGAGCCACCTCTGAAAAGTATAGGCGGCTCCTTGCGAGCCGCCGGATATAGATTACTCGTACTGACTGAGGTATTCCTTGAACCAGTCTACATTCCCCTGGTAGATAAGTTTTGATCCTGTCTGTACGTAATTCGGTACCGTTTCTCCATTCTTGATCTTGAGTGCTGTCTGTACACCCATGATCCCCATTTCCGCCGGGAACTGTGCGATGGTTCCTGCGATGGTTCCAGCCTTTATCCCATCAAGAGCAGCTGAGATAGCATCATAACCGATGACGACCACATCTTTCTTTGCTTCGTCAATGGCCCTTCTTGCTCCGAGTCCCATGTTGTCGTTTGAGGCAAAGATGAGTTTGAGTCCGGGGTTAGCCTGAAGGATATTCTGTGTAACGTTGTAACCCTGTTCAACTTCCCAGTTTGCCGTCTGTTCGGCAACGATGTTAATACCTTCTTCTTTGCTGATGATATCATAAAATCCATTTCTTCTGTCGGCTGCATTCTGCTGTCCTGCTACACCGGTAAGGATTGCAACGTCTCCTTCTCCACCGAGAAGACTGAGCGCGAACCATCCGGCGATTTCAGCGCCGTAGTAATTATCCGTTCCGATGAATGGAATCGGCTTCAATCCGGCGGCTTCAAGGGCGGCTGCATCAAATTTCGTGTCGAGGTTAATGACAGGGATATTCGCTTTTTCAGCCTTTCTAAGGACAGGAATCAAACCCTGTGAACTGGATGGTACGATACAAATGGCATCGACTCTTCTCGTGATCATGTTTTCCATGATCTGCATCTGTTCCTGTGCGCTGCCGTGTCTCTGGCCTGCCTGGACAAGCAGTTCAATTCCGAGCTTATCCGCTTCCAGTTTTGCAGCGTTCACCATCGTAATGAAGTATTCATTACTGAGGGTCATTGGAATAAATCCGATCGTCATTGTCTTTGCAAATGCAAAACAACCGATTAAAGCGACTAACAACACCGTTAATAAAACCTTTTTCATGTTCTCACTCCTCCTGTAGTTTAAAGGGTTATCCCTTTTTTGTCTTCATTCTGTCATAGAAAACAGCCAAGACTATTACAACACCAATTATGATCTGCTGATAATAGGAAACAACGTTTAAAAGTGTGAGACCGTTTCTCAGAGTCCCAAGCAACAGAGCGCCGATCAGAGTTCCTATCAGGCCACCTTCGCCACCTGCGAGGCTTGTCCCCCCAATAACAACGGCCGCTATCGTATCGAGTTCATAGGCATTTCCGCTTATCGGTGTGGCGTAATTCAGCCTGGCCGTCAGAAGAACCCCCCCAAGACCTGCGAGGAGACCTGAAACCGCGTAAGCCATCATCTCGTTGAATGGAACGTTGACACCAGAAAGTTTTGTCGCTTCACGGTTTCCGCCGATGGCGAAGATATGCCTTCCGAGTCGGGTTTTATAGAGTATGAAATAACCGATTGCATAGATAACGAGCATGTATATGGCGAATATGGGAATCCCGAAGACTTCCGTCGAAGCGATTCTTTCAAATTCAAACGGAAGACCCGAAACCGGTTTTCCGCTGTTCATCGCAAGGGCGCCACCACGCGCAATACTCATCATGCCGAGTGTTACGATAAAGGCGGGAACTTTTCCGAATGATACGGTGATTCCATTGACAAGACCGGCACCAAGTCCGACCAACACACCGAAGATGATCGCAAGGGGAATAGAAATACCTGAAGTCAGCATCAATCCTGTACTGACACTTGTGAGTGCAACGATTGAACCGACACTCAGATCAATACCGCCGGTGAGTATGACAAATGTCTGGCCAACTGCTATAATCGCTATTAACGATGACTGAACAAGTATGTTCATGAGGTTGTACACGTCGAGGAAGTATTCACTTGATAGCGAAAAGATTACAAAGATGACGCCAAATCCTATGAACATGCCGTAATTTCTGAGAATAGAAGAGAATTTTTTCATTTTATGCCCCCATTGCGTAATGTAGTATTTTTTCCTGTGTCAGTTCCTTGTTTTCAAGGATGGTCGATACCTCTCCTTCGCGCATGACCATGATCCTGTTTGAGACTTTCAATACCTCTGCGAGTTCGGATGAAATCATGATGATGGCGTATCCCTGCTGAGCGAGATCAAACATGAGATCGTATATCTCATCTTTTGCACCGACATCAATTCCCCTTGTCGGTTCATCGAAGATGAGTATCCGTGCGCCACTGGTCAGTGCCTTGGAAATGACGACCTTCTGCTGATTCCCTCCTGAGAGGTTCTTAACCTGTACTCTTTCGGAACTGCATTTGACGCGCAGTTTTCCGATATATTCCTTGGCGATTTTCTTTTCTACCTTTTTGGAGAAGGCGATACCCCGGATGATGCTTTTCAGATTTGTCAGGGTAATGTTTTGCATGACATTCATGCAGAGAACGAGGCCCTCCCCTTTCCGGTCTTCACTCAGGTAGATGACACCTTTTTTTAACGAATCTACCGGACTCTTGAACCGGATTTCGCTTCCATTGAGTCTTACCGTTCCGGCGGTCTTCTCCATGCAGCCGACGATGGTTTTCATCGCTTCCGTTCGGCCGGAACCAACGAGTCCTGCAACTCCCAGAATTTCACCCTTTCTGAGGTTGAACGATACATCTCTGACCTTTTCCTTTGCCGAAAGTCCCTCAACTTCCATGACGACTTCCCTTGGATCGGTAGGGATCTTCCTGATACTTTCGTCTATCTTTCTTCCGGCGATCAATCGGATTAGCTCGTCCCTTTCTGTAGTCTTCGCATCAACGGTGTCGATATACTGTCCATCTCTCAAAATGGTACATCTGTCACCTATCTTCTTGATCTCCTCCATTCGATGTGAGATATAGATGATGGCCTTGCCCTGCTTCTTCAGCTTCTCTATCAGGGAAAATAACCTGTCAACATCCTCCTGTGCCAACGTTGCGGTAGGCTCATCGAAGACAATGATCCTTGATTCCTCGGATAAGGCCTTTGCTATTTCGAGCAGCTGCATCTCTGCGACCGTCAGATCCTTTACTTTGGTCTTTGTGCTCTTTTTCAGTCCCACTTTATCCAGCACTTTGGCTGCTTCGGAATGGGTCTTTTTCCAGTCGATCAAACCCGTGCGCGTCCTGAATTCATTTCCGAGGTAGATGTTTTCAGCAATTGAGAAGAACGGATTCAGATTAAATTCCTGGTAAATAACGCCAACACCCAATTCCATGGCATGCTTAGGACTTTTTATCTCAATCGGTTCTGAATTAAAATAAATCTCCCCTTCGTCTTTTTTATATGCTCCGGACAAAATCTTTATCAGTGTCGATTTTCCTGCGCCGTTTTCTCCAAGTAATACATGTACTTCACCGGCTTTAAGATTCAGATTTATCTGATCCAGAGCAAGGACACCTGGAAATCTTTTGGTGATATTTTTCATTTCTAAAAGATAATTCGTTGCTTCTGGCATTTGGTATCCTCCCTTAGAATAATGGCAAGATGTTATCAGCGTGTTTTCCTTGCGTGATAACATATTATCATTAATAATGTCGGAAATCAAATCTGAAAATGATTGGATATTTGAAGAAAAATGATGAAAGGAGTGGTTTTAGGTTTTTAATCGAGAATAATGATAAATATTTCCTGATTTTGGAGAATTATGAAGAAAGCTCAATTTGACTAAATTTTACCATGGTGATATACTTTTTTGAGAACATTTAAGCAGGTGATGAGAATGCCATTAACAAAAGTGGAAAGACAGAAAGAGATTTTAGATATCCTTAAGAAACAGCAAAAAATGACACCGGAAGCCTTTTCGGAGATGCTTGATGTATCGATTACTACCCTGAGAAGGGATTTTAAGGATCTGAAAGATCAAGGGAAGATCTTTGTGGGATATGGCTATATTCAGAGTAAGGAAGTGGTTATCTCCGACAACAGCATGAATATACCCTTTTTAAATCGTCTCGCAGATAACAATGAATCCAAGAAACGGGTAGTCAAAAAGGCCCTTGAATATGTCAAAGAAGATGATCTCCTGTTTATCGGAGAAGGGACGACTTGCTATCTCTTCACGAAACAGCTGATAAAGAATTTTTCAAGTCTGAAGATCATCACGAACGGGTTGTATGCGTTGAATGCCCTGTCAAAGGTCAAACGGTTTACGGTTGAAGGGATCGGGGGCTCTTTACTGACGGATTTCAATTCATTCGTCGGCCCCAAGGCGGAGAGTATGGTCGAAACGATATATGTGGAAAAGTTCTTTTTTTCCTGTGGCGCCTACAGGGATGGAACTTATGAACTGAGTCCGTTCACGGCGAGTTTGAAACGAAAGATGCTCAACAATTCCAAGGAACATTATCTCATCATCGATTCGAATAAATTTGACGCCATCGCCCCCTTTTACATGGCAAAACCCTGTGAGATTGACCGGATCATTACCGATGACGATGAGAAAGAAAGAGCGATCAATAAAACGATAGGTAAAAATGCGGAGGTGCAACCATGAATGAAAGAACATCGCGATTGAGAAAAAGACTGATGGATACGGATCCATATATCTGTCCTGAGAGAGCGGTCATCTTTACAGAAACGATGAGAGAAACGGAAGGCGAACCGATTGTCATAAGAAAGGCAAAGAGCTTTGCCAGAGTTCTTGAAAAGATGAGTCTGGTGATCGGAGAGGATGAACTGATCGTCGGCAATCAGGCCAGTAAGCCCAAGGCATCTCCTATTTATCCTGAATACTCCATCAACTGGCTGAGAGAGGAATTTGAAGGGACTCCTTACAAATTTGATGAAAGGCCGGGAGACAAGTTCTATTACACTGAAGAAACAAAAGATACCATCCTTTCCCTTCTGGATTACTGGGAAGGGAAGAGTCTGTATGAAAATTTCAGGAAAAATCTGCCGCAGGAGATTAACGATGCGTGGAATTCAGGGATTATTGATGATACATGGGTTTCATCGGCGGGCTTAGGCAATCTACTTGTAGATTTTGATACCGTTCTAAAGATGGGACTTGAAGGGGTTATCCGCAAGGCCGAAGATCGTAAGGCAAGACTGGATCTCACACAGCCAGGAGCCGTTAAAAAGGCCTGGTTTTTAGAAGCCGTTGTGATTACCTGTAATGGGGTTATAAAGTTTGCCAAACGATTAAGTGAAAAATGTTCCGAGATGGCTGCCGCAGAAACCGATCAGAAGAGAAAGACCGAGCTCGAAAAGATGGCTCAGATCTCATTCAACGTACCGGCAAAACCGGCACAGTCTTTCTGGGAAGCCATCCAGTCAACGTGGATCATTCTGCTCGCGCTTCACCTCGAGTCAAACGGTCATGCCATTTCACTCGGAAGATTTGACCAGTATATTAATCCCTTTCTGGAAAAGGATATGAAAGAGGGAAATATCACCCGTAAAGAGGCTCTTGAACTCGTGGAGATGTTCTATATCAAGACGAATGAACTGAATAAACTCAGATCATGGCCGGACACGGCGTTTTTCCTTGGCTATCAGATGTTTGTCAATATTGCCGTTGCCGGACAGACCCTTGATGGAAGGGATGCCATCAACGAGACCTCCCATCTCGTGGTGGAAGCCTGTGAGAATCTCAGGCTGTTTACCCCCTCGGTTTCGATAAAGGTATTTGAGGGAACGGATCCCGCCTTTGTCGAAAAGGCGATCAGGGCGATGAACAATCACAAGGGCGGACAGCCGGCATTCTATAACGATGATGCCTTCATGAAGATACTCGATAATATGGGTATCGACAAAGAGGATCAGCACAATTGGGCGCCGGTCGGTTGTATAGAAGCCGGTATCCAGGGAAAATGGGACTATGCGGCAAAAGGACCATGGCTCAACGTGGGAAAGGTTCTTGAAATTACGCTGAATGGAGGAATAGATCCGGCAACCGGGATTACCTATCTGAAACAGGAAAGGGATCTGAGTACTTTTGATTCCATGGAAGAACTCTTTGAGGCTTACAAGAAACAACTGCATCATTTCATGGAATTACAGGTCATAACGGAGCATATTAACGATGAACTGCATCTCCTCTCGGATATTAATGCCTTCAGATCATCACTCGTTGATGACTGTATAGAAAGAGGACAATCACTCATCGAAGGGGGCAGTAAATATTCCGCCGACGGCGGGCCAACAGCGGGGACGATTACTTCAGCCGATTCCCTTGCAGCCCTTGAGCAGTTTGTTTTCAATAAGAAGTCCTTTACGGGGGCACAGATTCTGCATGCCCTGAAGACGGACTTTGAAGATATGGCTACGACGCCGACCGGTGAAGAGATCCGGCAGACTTTGATGAACAAGGCACCACGTTTTGGGAACGATCTAAATGAAGCTGATAAATGGGCGGTTGCCCTGACCGGGTATATCGGGGAAACCTATCAGAAGGATTTTAAGAATTCAAGATACGGTAAAGGACCAAAACCATGCTGTTATGCCTACAGTCAGAGTCCTGTAACCGGAAACATCGCTTTTGGTGGTTCTGTTGGTGCCCTTCCCAACGGGAGAAAAGCGGGAGAGGCCGTGAACAACGGGGTATCTCCAGATACGGGATCGGAAAAACAGGGTCCTACCGCGGCGATTAATTCCGTTGGCAAGCTGCCGAGTATCTGGTTCCAGAAAGGGGCCATTTTCAACGTCAGGTTGTCGGAAAATTCCGCATCCACGGATGAAGGTGTAAGGCGAATCGCGAGTCTGATCAAGGTGCTCTTCCGGAAAAACGGGATCCATATACAGTTTAATGTGGTTGGTAATGAGACGCTCAGAGAGGCGCAGGAACATCCGGAGAATTTCAGAGATCTGATGGTGCGTGTATCCGGTTACAGTGCCTTCTTTACCCCGCTGGATCCAAAAGTTCAGGAAGATATCATCAAGCGTGTGGAGTTTCAGCTTTGACGGAAAAAATGCTGATTGCGGAGATTTTTGAGATAGAACGTTATGCGACGAAAGATGGTCCGGGTATTCGAACGGTAATCTTTTTTAAAGGCTGTAATCTGAGATGTGCCTGGTGCCAGAATCCGGAATCTCAGTCCCTGAAAAAAGAGGTTATATTCCATAAGAATCTCTGCAAGGCCTGCGGAAGGTGTATGGAGAGATGTCCGGAAGATGCCGTTCATTATGATGAGGACTTCGGATTCATAACGGATAGCGAGAGGTGCAGTGCCTGCGGACTCTGTGTGGAAAATTGCATTTATGATGCAAGGGCGATGATGGGCCAAACCTATACGCCGGAAGGCCTTTTCGAGGAAATTAAAAGAGATATTCCGTTTTTCGTTGAATCCGACGGTGGAATTACGGTTTCAGGTGGCGAACCGATGCTGAATACCGATTTTCTGAAAGCGTTCTTTAAAATCTGCAGAGAGTACGGCATCCATATCGCTATGGAAACGGCCGGATGTGTGGCCTATGAGAAATTTGAGGAAATACAGGATTTTGTAGACTTATTCTTTTACGATATCAAGCAGCTGGATTCCGATGTTCATGAGTTCTGGACGGGTGTGAGGAATGAACCGATCCTCGGGAATATCAAACGGCTATCCGATGCGGGAAAACGAATCATCGTCAGGATTCCCGTTATTCCGTGTGTCAATCACACCGTTGAAGATCAGATGAAAATTTATGATTTTCTGAAATCCCTGGATATCGAAAGGGTGGAACTGCTGGCCTATCATAGACTGGGACTGGGAAAATACAGGGGATTGGGCAGACAATATAAACTTGAAAGTGTTGAATCTTTGGAACAAGGTGATCTGGAGAACTATGTTTCCTTGGGAAAGAAAATGGGCCTTGCCATCAGGGCCGGTTCAATATAAGACGATCGGTGTAGCCGGTTGAAAAACACTAAGGAGGGTTTTTTATGAAGCTTAGAGGATTTTTAGTTTTGTTGGTTGTTTTACTCATTTCGGTAACAGCTATGGCAGAAATTCCGGAGATAGCCGTTGTTGTAAAGATTACGGGAATTCCATGGTTCAACAGACTTGAAGAAGGTGTTATCAGAGCTGCAGAAGAGTTGAATGTCAATGCTTATCAGGTAGGCCCGACGGATGCCGATCCCGCACAGCAGGTAAAGATCGTTGAAGACCTCATAGCAAAGGGCGTAGATGCCATTTGTGTTGTTCCCAATGATGCAAATGCAATGGAACCTGTACTTAAAAAGGCAAGAGAAAAGGGAATCATCGTGTTGACCCATGAATCACCGGATCAGCAGAATGCCGATTGGGACATCGAAGTTATAGACAACGTTGCATTCGGGGAAAAGAACTTTGAAACACTTGCCGAAGGTATGGGTGGAGAAGGCCAGTTTGCGGTCTTTGTCGGAAGCCTTACCGTTCCACTTCACAACCTCTGGGCGGATATCGGACTTGCAATGATAGAAGAAAAATATCCCAATATGGAACTCGTAACGGAAAGAATCCCCTGTGGGGAAGATGTAAACCTGTCAAAGCAGAAGACACAGGAATTACTCAGAAAATATCCGGAACTCAAGGGTATCGTAGGCTTTGGAAGCCTCGGGCCGATAGGGGCTGCACAGGCGTTAAAGGAAAAGAGACTCACTGATAAAGTAACAGTCGTCGGAACGGTTCTTCCGGGACATGCCGCACAGTATCTCGCACAGGGTTATATCGATACCGGTTATCTCTGGGATCCAGCGGATGCAGGTTTTGCCCTCGTTTACGTAGCAGACATGATGTTTAACGGTGAAACGGTAGAAACCGGCATGGTGGTTCCAGGTCTCGGTGAAGCAGAGGTTGACGAAACGGCCAAAGTGATCAAGTTCAACAGCATCCTAGACATCACCGCAGAAAACGCAGCAGAACTTGGTTTTTAAGTTCTGCATAGGATAAATGGAGCGTGGAGTTTTGTTTTTTAAAACTCCAAGGGCTTGGTTTCTCACAAGACCAGAAAACGCAGCAGAACTTGGTTTTTAAGTTCTGCAT
>ERZ795048.821-NODE-821-length-30939-cov-5.533318_pt1 | contig 30939 bp, 20 predicted proteins | sample MGYA00375132_ERZ795048 | MGnify/ENA primary metagenome ERZ795048 (study PRJEB30177, sample SAMN05720225) | activated sludge metagenome | isolation source: Anaerobic digester | place: Hong Kong | collected 2014-12-17 ... | reverse complement strand
GGCTATTCGTACTGTTGCTTCCTTGGAAGAGGCTATACGTTATATACGAATTCATAGCAGTAAGCATAGTGAGTGTATTGTAACTGATAACAAAATAGCTGCTAGAGAGTTTTTGAATCAGGTAGATGCAGCATGTGTATATCATAATGTATCGACTGCGTTTACGGATGGAGCCCAGTTTGGTCTTGGAGCCGAGATTGGAATCAGTACACAAAAATTACACGCTCGTGGCCCTATGGGGTTACAAGAACTTTGTTCTTATAAGTGGATTATTGAAGGTGATGGACAAATAAGATCTGTTTAATATAAAATAGAAATAGAGATGAAGCAATTTACTTGTGTGGGTGATATAGGCCCTTTAAAAGAGGCAGTGCAAGAAGCATTGATGATTAAGGAAGATAGATTCCAATTTCAAGAATTGGGTAAAAATAAAACATTATTAATGCTTTTCTTTAATTCCAGTCTTCGTACAAGATTGAGTACGCAGAAGGCTGCAATGAATTTGGGCATGAATGTGATTGTTTTGGATGTTAATAATGGCGCTTGGAAATTAGAGACAGAACGTGGTGTCATTATGGATGGAGATAAACCAGAACATCTTTTAGAAGCAATTCCTGTAATGGCTAGCTATTGTGATATTATAGGTGTGCGCAGCTTTGCTCGTTTCGAAGATCGTGAGTATGATTATCAAGAAGTGATATTGAATCAGTTTATACAGTATGCTGGGGTGCCTGTGTTTTCAATGGAAGCGTCTACTAGACATCCTTTGCAAAGTTTTGCAGATTTGATAACTATAGAAGAGTATAAAAAAAATGAACGTCCCAAAGTGGTCTTGACATGGGCGCCGCATCCAAAAGCTTTGCCTCAAGCTGTCCCAAATTCTTTTGCAGAGTGGATGATTGCAGCTGATTATGAATTTGTTATTACGCATCCAAAGGGATATGAATTAGATGCTAGTTTTACAGAAGGTGCTCTTGTTGAGTATGATCAATCAAAGGCGTTTGAAGGCGCTGACTTTATATATGCAAAAAATTGGGCTGTTGCATCACCAGAACATTATGGAGAAGTTCTCTGTGAAGATAGAAGTTGGACAGTTGGTGAACGACAAATGGGATTAACAAATAATGCTTATTTTATGCATTGTCTACCAGTCCGTCGTAACATGATTGTGACTGATGAGGTTATCGAAAGTAAACAGTCATTAGTTATACCGCAAGCAGCAAATCGAGAAATTTCTGCTACAGTTGTGTTAAAACGTTTATTGGAAGCTTTGTAGGTCTTTTTTCTGCAATTTTACACATGAAGCGCATTTTAAAGAAATTATCCGTTGTTTCTTATTTAAGAAGAAAACGAACGAGAGCTGGATTTTGAGTACATTCACCCAATAGATATTATTATATTCGTCAAGTGCTTTATCAAAAAGGTATGTTTTATGCTTATAAAACTTTACCAGAGTCAAATGTTATGAGAACAGATTTGTTGAAATTGCTTTTTCGGGTGGCTAATGACTGTCAAGCAAATCGTGCTCTGATTGTGTCGGCATTTGATGAGCGTGCGAAATTAGTTGCACAATATTTAGAGGCGGGTAAACACAATATTGTCTGCCAGATTGTTACAAATGTAGAGCAGGTTGATGATACATTTTGGTCTAGTGATACAACAGGACTAGTCTTTATTGATGAAGATTTATTACCTGTTGCTTCGTGGACTCAACAATTGACTTGTTGGATGGTTGTAGCTCCTGAAAATTGCACTTGTGTGTGTGCTGGAATTCATCTTTCTGACAAACATGAACTTGCATGGAAATCTCTACTTTCAGGACTAAAAAAGGGATTTAGCATTTATGATATGGCTGTAGAAGGTGTTATAAAAAGAGAACCAAAATTGCCTCTTAGGTTTTTGGAAATATAAATTTTGAACTACAATGACACATAAGAAAAGTTTAGTTTATACTCGTGGAGGAGATAGAGGTATGACTTCTTTGGTGGGAGGACAACGTGTGCGCAAACACAGTGCTAGAATTGAAGCCTATGGTACTGTTGATGAGTTGAACGCCATATTAGGAGTAGTTATAAGTTTCCTAGATGATGATGATAAAGAATTTTTGTTACATGTGCAACAGATACTCTTTAGTATTGGAGGAAATTTAGCGACAGATGCTAACCAGTCTGATTTTAATGCCGCAGTTATTATTACACAAAAGGACGTTGATGTGCTTGAACGTCAAATTGATGTTATAGATGAGCAACTGCCAACATTGAAGTCGTTTGTTTTACCTAGTGGAAGCAGAGGGGCTTCTTTTTGTCATCAAGCTCGTACAGTTTGTCGTAGAGCGGAACGCAGAATTTTGGCGTTGGCAGAAGAGATTGAAGTAGATAGCTTAGTTTTGGTCTATATTAATAGATTATCTGACTATCTATTTGTACAGGCAAGAAAGATGAACCAAAATGCTGATAGCCATGAAGTTTTTTGGAATAATATTTGAAAATGACGCAAAAAGTGCTATTTTTGTGCCGAAAAGGATATGTTAATAAATAATTACTTTTTAATATTAGTTGTATGTATTGGACACTTGAACTTGCATCTAAATTAGAAGATGCTCCTTGGCCAGCTACCAAGGATGAATTGATTGATTATGCTATTCGTTCTGGAGCTCCTTTGGAGGTGATTGAAAATCTACAAGAGATTGAAGATGAAGGCGAAATGTATGAAACAATTGAAGATTTATGGCCTGATTACCCAAGTAAGGATGATTTCTTTTTTAACGAAGAAGAGTATTAGTTACTTTTGGTAATCGATAAACGAAGAATTTAGTATTGGTTCTTCGTGAAAACTAATGGACACTATGTAGCTTGGCTGTGTAGTGTCTGTTTTTTTGTTAATCTTTTTTTTTTAATGCTTGCTATTTGTTCTTTTACTGTATTCTAGTTATTTTTGTGACAATACTTAGTACTCAAACAAAAACAAATAACTATGAAACCAATTGTGAGCATTATTATGGGTAGTACTTCTGATTTGCCAGTGATGGAAAAAGCTGCTATTTTTTTAGATGATATGCAGATCCCTTTTGAAATACATGCGTTATCAGCACATCGTACACCTACTGAAGTTGAGAAATTTGCTAAAAAAGCTTCTGAGCGAGGTATAAAAGTAATCATTGCAGCTGCTGGTATGGCAGCACATTTGCCAGGGGTAATTGCTGCTTCAACATCTTTACCAGTGATTGGTGTACCCATTGCAGCATCGTTACAAGGTATGGATGCTTTGTTGGCTATCGTACAAATGCCTCCTGGGATTCCAGTCGCAACTGTTGGAATTAATGGTGCCCAAAATGCTGCAATTTTGGCAACTCAGATGCTTAGCCTAAGCGACGAAATCATTCGTAAGCGTTTTGAGCTATTTAAGTCTAAATTAAATGAGAAGATAGTAAAAGCTAATGCAGAGCTTGCTCATGTAGAATTTAAATACAAAACAAATTAGAATATACAATGGGGATTAGCTAATGCTGGTCCCCATTTCCTTAATACAAGGAGCAATATTTATTGTGTCCTTTAATATATAATTCAAGATTAATTAGAATGGAATTTCTTTTCAATTATACACGTCGTGTTAGTATCCCAGTGCAAGTAGGTGCTGTGAGTTTAGGAGGGGATAACCCTATACGTTTGCAGTCTATGACAAATACTGATACGATGGATACGCAAGCTTGTATTGAACAAACGAGACGTATTGTTGAGGCAGGAGGTGAAATTGTACGTTTAACTACGCAGGGATTGCGTGAAGCGAATAACCTTAAAGAAATTAATATTGGTTTACGTCGAGAAGGAGACAATACACCTTTAGTTGCTGATGTGCATTTTAATGCCAATGTTGCTGATGTAGCTGCTTTGTATGCTGAAAAAGTGCGTATTAATCCAGGAAATTATGTAGACCCTGCACGTAAGTTTAAACAGGTTGATTATACCGATGAGGAGTATGTTGAGGAATTAAAAAAAATAGAAGAGCGCCTAAGTGTTTTTTTGGATATATGTAAGGTTAATCATACAGCTATACGAATTGGTGTAAATCATGGTTCTCTTTCTGATCGTATTATGTCGCGTTATGGTAATACTCCAGCAGGTATTGTTGAGAGCTGTATGGAATTTTTGCGTATTTGTGTAAAACATGACTTTTATCAAGTGGTTATTTCTGTAAAATCTTCCAATACTGTAGTAATGGTGCAGAGTGTGAGACAATTAGTAGCAGAGATGGAAAGAGAGAATATGGCTTTCCCATTACATCTTGGTGTCACTGAGGCTGGAGAAGGTGAAGATGGACGTATTAAAAGTGCTGTTGGTATAGGTGCTTTACTGTCTGATGGAATAGGAGATACTATTCGTGTATCTTTATCTGAAGCACCTGAAGTAGAGATACCAGTTGCAAAACAACTGGTAGAATATATAGCGGAGAGAAAAGGACATCCTTATATTCCTGCCACGATGTCTCATAATTTTAATTATGTGTCCCCTTCTAGACGTAAGACACACGTTGTTGGTAATATAGGAGGCGATAATCAGCCAGTAGTATTTTCTGTACGTGTAGATGGTAATACTGAGGTGACAAAGCAGTTTACTCCAGATTATTTATATGTAGGAAAGAATTTACCTAAAGCATTAGTTCCTGGGCAACAATATGTAGTGGATGCTGATGTGTGGATAGAGCAAGAAGGTGTATGGCCAGCTTTCAATCATGAACAGTTATATTTGATAAGTGGGTGTACCGCTGCTTTAAAATTTTTATTTGTTCCATATATGGCTTGTGGTGATGAAGTGATGACATGCTTGAAATATCATCCTGAAATTGTTGTTATATCTCAAAGCAATAATAAAAATAGAGTAGGCGAGCATCGGGCGTTGGTACATCAGTTAATGTGTACGGGTTTGACACACCCAGTGGTGTTTTTTCAACATTATGAGGAAGAAGATAAGGGTAAGTTAATGATAAAAGCTGCTGCAGATACTGGCGCTTTGATGATTGATGGTATGTTAGATGGATTGTCTGTCTTTAATAATGGGACAATTATACATAAAGAAGTTGACGCTGTAAGTTTTGGTATTTTACAAGCTGGTCGTTTACGTGTAAGTAAAGTAGAGTATATTTCTTGCCCTGGTTGTGGACGAACACTTTATAACTTAGAAGAAACTATAGCTAAGATAAAAGCTGCAACAAAACATTTGACTGGTTTAAAAATAGGTATCATGGGGTGCATTGTAAATGGTCCAGGTGAAATGGCTGATGCTGATTATGGCTATGTTGGAGCTGGCCGTGGAAAAATTAGTTTGTACAAAGGGCATCATTGTGTTAAAAAGAATATTCCTGAAGAACTTGCTGTTGATGAATTGTTGACCTATATCAATGAAGACCTTAAAAGATAAAGTGAGCTAGTAAGCACTGAAAAAGATCGCCTACCGAATCATTTCGATAGGCGATTTTGCTTTTAATATGGTTAGTAAAAGGCTTAATGTTCATTTATTAATGTACGGTATGTTGATGCATCAAGGAGGTCATCTAACTGACTAATGTCTTTGGGGCGTATTTTTATTAACCATCCATCTTCATAGGGGCTATCATTAACAATCTCTGGTTCATTTTCAACTCTCTCATTAATTTCAAGTATTTCCCCGGAAATAGGCATGAATAAATCAGATACTGTTTTAACGACTTCAATAGTCCCAAATACTTCTTCAGCATTTAAAGTTTCACCTTCTGTTGTAATATCAACAAAGACAATATCTCCAAGTTGACTCTGAGCATAATCAGTAATGCCTACATAGGCTGTACCGACTTCGTCAAGCCGTATCCACTCGTGATCTTTTGTGTACTTTAGTTTTTCTGGAAATTTCATTTTTTTTAGTTTAAGGTAAATAATTATTGAGGTTAATTCTCGGTTAATTTATTTTTCTTTTCTGAGTCTGGCCACAGGAATTTCTAATTGATCTCGATATTTGGCTATGGTACGACGCGCAATTGGAAATCCTTGATCTTTCATTAATTGTGCTAATCGTTCATCAGCTAATGGTTTTGTTTTGTCCTCGTTATCAATTAAATCTTGTAGCGCTTGTTTAATTCGACGTACTGATAATTCTTCACCATCATCTAGTTGATATCCATTGTTAAAGAAAAACTTAAGAGGAAAGATGCCGAAGTTTGTCTGTACATATTTGCTGTTACTTACTCGAGATATTGTAGATATGTCTAATCCCGTGATCTTAGCAACATCTTCTAATTTCATAGGTTGTAATACTCCTTCATCACCATCAGTAAAAAAGGGACGTTGTAAATCAATAATAGCTTGCATAGTCCCCGTTAATGTTTGATGACGTTGTTTTACTGCATCTATAAAGCCTTGGGCGGATTGCAACTTTTGCTTTACAAATATAATAGCTTCTTGCGATTTTTTGTTTTGATTGGCTTTGTTTTTTGTGTGCTCTTCTATTATTGTACGAAATTCTTTGCTAATTTTAAGTGGGGGAATACCTCGTCCATTTAAAGACATTGTGATTTGCCCATTTTCATCAGTATCTACAATGAAGTCTGGAACTATGGTTTGCATTGTCTTGCCTAAAACTTCACCAAGTGAAGCGCCAGGTTTGGGTGTTAGTGAAGTAATTTCATGAAGTACTTTTTTCATGTCTTCATCACTAATGCCTAGTTTAGATTGTATTTGAGCCCATTTTTTTAGTGTAAATAACTTGAAATGGTGTGTGATGATTTCAATAGCTTGCTCTACTTTGACACTAGGGGTGAGTCGTTGTAGTTGTAATAGCAAGCATTCTTGTAAGTTACGTGCTGCTATCCCTGGGGGGTCCATTGATTGTACGCAACTTAATACATGTTTTATAGTTGATATATTGTGCTCAATACCAATATATATGGCTAACTCGTCTTGGATAGATGTAAGAGATTTGCGTAAAATACCATCATTGTCTAAAGAACCTATAATATATTTTGCGAGTTGTGATTCGTCTTCTGTTAGATCTTGTTCTTGAACCTGTTCGTTTAGGTATTCTAAAAATGAGGTCCCTTCTGAATAAGGAATGTCTTGACGCTCTTCATCATGTTGCCTACCTAATTCATTTAATCTATAATCTGGAATATCATCTTCGGTTAAATAATCGGCTAAAACATCATCAGTGCCTAATATATCTTCAGTAGATGGTTCAATTAACTCATTTTCGGTATCTTCTTCATTTTTTTCTTGAGATTTATCATTAGACTTCTCTTCCTCATCATTGTCACGTGCTTCTTCAAGAGCTGGATTGTCCAAAAGCTCGTCACGAACTCGTTGCTCCATTTCTACAATGGGCAATTCTATCAGTTTGACTGTCAGGATTTGTTGAGGAGCCAGGGTCTGAGTTTGAGCTGTTGTTTGGGTTTGAGTCTGTCTATTCATACTGCAAAATTAATGATTCGTTACTAGCTTACAAATATTTTGCCAAAATTAATAATGTAGTATATTTAGGTAGATCTGTGCTATTACTTATGTCTGTTCTAAATAAAACCAATCTATCTTATTAAAAATAGATGGATGTGTTTCCTATTCAGTATATTTCCCATTTTGATACAACTGATGAATTACACCATCACTAAGGCCTACTTTTGGAACCATTATTTGGCTTATATCGCATTGCTTTGCAACAGTCATAAAAATTTTGATGGCTGGAACGATAACATCTGCACGATAATTGTTTAAACCGTATTCTTTCATACGCTCTTCAAATGAAAGTAGTTTTAGCGAAGAAAATAATCGTTTTAATTCAAAAAATGAAATAGTTTCTTGACGTTTTTTGTTGTGCAGTTTGTGCACTTTATTTATATTCCCCCCAGAACCTATGATAATTTTAGGTTGGTATTTATCAACAATTTCCTGAAGCCATTTTCTCATGCTACTAAATTCTTCAGTACATTTATCATTTAGTAGTCGTACTGTGCCAATTTTAAATGAATAGCTGTTTAGCTTTTTTCCGTTAGCATAAACAATAATTTCTGTACTTCCCCCTCCTACATCAACTGAGAGATAAGTTTTTTTAGGGTCTAAAAGTTGACTATAATCACCAGCTTTATAAATAAAGTCAGATCTTTCTTTCCCTGAAATAATTTCTATATGTATACCGCTTGAGTCAAAAATGTCTTTGACTACTTCTTCTCCATTAGATGCTTCACGCATAGCACTTGTTGCACAGCATCTAAATTTTTCTACTTCATAAGCTCGCATAAGATGAGAGAATGCTTGGAAAGCCTCTCTCATACGGAATATCTTTTCTGTAGAGATATGGCCATCAGAAAAGACATCTTCGCCAAGACGAATAGGCATACGGACGTAACATGTCTTTTTGTATTCATCTTCTCCGTTGGAATTTTTGCTTATTGTATTAATTAATAAACGAATGGCGTTGGAACCAATATCTATGGCGGCAAGTACGGTATTCATAAGTAAATATATATAATTATTTTTTTCTATGTTTTTGATCAAGGTCTTCATAAAAATTATGTAGAGCTAATTGTGCACGAATTTGATAGCTATTCTTTTTGGGCTCAACATAATTATTTGATTCAAAATCAAACATGGTGCGACTTTTTACATTGTCATTCCATTGAATATCGAAAAATTTATGAAGCGTTTTTTTAATTCTTTTGTCAGTTATAGGAACAGCAACTTCAACACGACGGTTCAAGTTACGTGTCATCCAGTCTGCGCTACTAATTATCGTTTCGTCTTCTCCTCCATTATGGAATATGAATAGGCGAGCATGTTCTAAGTATTTATCTACAATGCTATGTACTTTTATTGTTTCACTAATTCCAGCCAGTTCTGGTTGTAGGCAACATGCACCCCGTATTTGAAGTCGTATCTTTACGCCTGACTCACTAGCTTTATATAGTCTTTTGATAATGTCTTCGTCAGTTAAGCTGTTACATTTGGCATAAATATATGCTTTTTTCCCTTTTAATGCAAATTCAATCTCACGTTCTATAAGGTCGTTAAATGCTTCGCGCATAGAATAAGGAGATACAATTAGTTTTTTGCAATTAAAATGATAGTGGGGATGTTGTAGAAATTCGAAGACTTTTGAAGCGTCTTCAGCAATGGATTGGTCAAAAGTAAGCAACCCTAAATCTCCATATATACGTGCTGTGTCTTCATTGAAATTTCCAGTCCCAACATAGGTGTAACCTTTTAAAAATCCTGCTTCATAACGTTGAATCAGGCAGATTTTGCTGTGTACTTTCAGACCATCTACACCATGGATCACTTTTACTCCAGCATCTTGCAGTATATCAATGTTTTCTACATTCTGTTCCTCATCAAAACGAGCTAGAAGTTCAACTAATGCAACGACATGCTTACCATTACGAGCAGCATTGACCAACGCATTAATGACTTTAGAACGTTCTGCTACACGATATAAAGTTATATATATGTTTTGTACATTTGGATCTACAGCCGCTTCACGAAGGAAGTCAATAAAGTGACTAAAGCTTTGATAAGGATAATTAAGCATAATGTCATGTTGTTTGATGACTTTCATTATGCTATGGTTCGGTCTTATGTACGGGTGCCCACTTGTGTGTTGACCTTTATTTTCTAATTCTGATACTAGTACGGGAAATTTCATTAAGTCCTTCATTAAATGATAGCGCGTGCTATGCTGAATAAAATCTGAAGTCTCTTTCAATCCTAGTTTGTTTGCTATAGTCCTAATTATGTCAGTTGGCATTTTTTTATCAATAATCATACGAATGACTTCGCCGTGTTGACGTGCTTCAATTCCACGTTCCATCTTTTCAATTGTGCTTAAGCTAAGGTCTTCATCTAATGGCATGACGGCATCACGTAATATCTTAAAAGTGTGTGCTGTCACTTTTTCATAGCGAAACATAAAGAAAATTTCATCTAAACATAAACGTATAATATCATCCAAAAATATAACTTCATGACGATCTTTTTTGCTAGGTGGTAGTACTACAAATCTAGGACTTTTCTTAGATATAGGAAGTTGTATTATTGAGAATCTTGATATGCGGCCGATCCACATTTTTATTGCCATATACACATGACCATCCTTTAAAAATGGTAATGGAGCGGTTTTACGCACCATTAATGGTACAATTCGTGGAGATATAACATTTAAATAATAGTTTCTACAGAAAGCTTGTTGCTCTTTATTAAGCTCCGTTTCATTGAGGACGTAAATGTTATTCTTTTCCATTTCTAGAAGAATTTCATCGTACGTTTTTTGAAATAATTGAAAATCATCAATTATTTTTTTGTTTACTATTGCAAGTAAATTAGAGGGATGGTAATTGCCAGTCATTATGGGAGCTTTCTTGCCCATGCGACTAAATCGGACTAAATTTCCAACTCGTACTTTTATAAACTCATCTTGATTATTGGAAAAAATACCAAGGAATCGTAATCTTTGGAGTAGAGGCACAGTTTGATCTTGTGCTTCCTGCATTACTCGTTTGTTAAAACATAGCCAGCTAAGTTCTCTATTATTAATCATCTTTGTTCGTTTTGTTCTGAAATTATTTTTTTAGTGCTTTCAAAACAAAAATACGAATAAATGCTGAGGAATTCGTTGCATTTTTATTAAAAAAAAGGGGGGGCTCACCAAGAGTGCCCCCTGTTTCAATCTTTTCTATGTTCCCACACAGCTTAAGACTTGCGTTTTGTGTACTTATAAATCAAATCGAAAGTTTCTTTATATCAAATCATCTTTAATGGGTTCCCTAATAATTTCTTAGTTTTTTTAAACTATTAGGTTGTGAAGACGATGTAACATGTTTTGTTAAGTTACAGTTTAGCTTATCAAGATTGCAATCTGTTTGTAGATCTCTAAATATATACCAATTCTTTATGATTGGTCTATCGCTAATCTGTCTAGTTGTTTTATGTAAAACAGAATTTACATTTGTCAAACTTGAGCTTAATGTCTCAAAATAGCCTACAATTTACTGTGATAGGCATTCAAACATGGTTCAAAGATACGCATCAATATTTTATTATCAAAGGAAATGTCTAATTTTTTTTGTTGTAGTTCTTTTTGTTTAGTCTTGTTTTTTTTACTGTAAAATAAAGCGGTGTATAACTGTTTCTAAATGTCTTAATTTAAACGCATGTTTTTGGGTTACTACTGCAGCTTAATATTTTTAATTGAAATCTATACTAGTGCTGCCTTTTTTTTAATGTTTAAGTTCTCCAGCTGAATCATGTGTTAAAATCCGCATGCATGAATTAATTCAAATATTTAGCTTTTAATGTATATGTTTATACGTTTTGTCTTTTGTGTTGTAAGCACAATGAACGAAAATTTAGAATATATATATTGAATAGTTGTATAAAATGATCTTGATATTTTCTGCGTTGTGTGAGCAATATTGTATTTTTCTGGGGAGTGAATTACGTAAAAAGCCAGCTATAAGAAAGACTTATAGCTGGCTTTATTTATTAGACTAATCTAAAATGGTAATATTAAAGCTTATCGTTAGATCCTAGTACTTCATTAATCTTATGCATATATAGCTTTTTCATGCTTTCACGAGCTGGTCCTAAATACTTACGTGGGTCAAACTCAGCTGGAGATTCTGCAAATACACGACGAATAGCGGCAGTCATTGCAAGACGGCTATCTGAGTCAATATTGATTTTACACACAGCAGATGTTGCAGCTTCACGAAGCCATTTTTCTGGGATACCGATTGCTGCCTTTAGTGCACCACCATACTTATTAATAGTTTCAACTTCTTCTTGAGGAACTGAAGACGAACCGTGAAGTACAATAGGGAAACCAGGGATCATTTTTTGACAACCTTCCAACACGTCCATTGCTAGTGGTGGAGGAACTAGATTTCCATTTTCATCCTTAGTACATTGTTCAGGAGTAAATTTGTAAGCACCATGAGATGTTCCAATTGAAATAGCCAAACTATCGCAGCCTGTTTTAGTCACAAAGTCTTCAACTTCTTCAGGCTTAGTATATGTGTGGTGTTCTGCAACTACTTCATCTTCTACACCTGCAAGTACTCCTAGCTCACCTTCTACAGTTACGCCAAACTGATGTGCGTACTCAACAACTTTTTTTGTCAATGCAACGTTTTCGTCGTATGACAAGTGTGATCCATCAATCATTACAGAAGAGAACCCTGAGTCAATACAGCTTTTACAAGTTTCAAAAGAGTCACCGTGGTCTAGGTGAAGTACGATTTGTGGTTTTTCACAACCTAGTTCCTTTGCGTATTCAACAGCACCTTGTGCCATATAACGAAGAAGAGTACCATTTGCATAGTTACGTGCACCCTTAGAAACTTGAAGAATAACTGGAGAACTAGTTTCAACTGCAGCTTGAATGATAGCTTGCATTTGCTCCATATTGTTGAAGTTGAATGCTGGAATAGCATAACCACCTTCTACAGCCTTTGCAAACATTTCTTTTGTGTTTACAAGACCCAAATCTTTGTAATTAATCATCTTGATAAAGTTTATGTTTAATTGAAATCAAATACCTATTACAACCCTATACAACCCAATTGATTTGATATATAGCTATCGGCATAGGGATGACGGGTTTGCTGCAAAAATAGATAAAATCCGTCAAATCAGGAAATCTTTTGCTTTAAAAAAGGCCAAATAGACCACGCTGAATCAATAATGTACATTTCTTAAACTCAGCTAGTTGATACAAACCCTTTTGATTGTTGAATGATTAGATTCTAATTTCTCTCCACTTTTCTATGAAGTATATTGAGGAACACACATGAAATTATATCTCTCCATTGTACAAATTGGACTTATTGGTTATGTTGAGAGGTATATCATTCTTATAAAGAAAAAAGAGTACTAATCAACTAGTACTCTTCAACGTTATAATAGGTGTCAATAAATTCTTCTACATTTGTGCGTAAATTCTCTTCAGCCTCTTCATAAGAGTCACCGTATGCATTGCATTGCAAATTTGATGATAGATAAGCGAAAAATCCGCCATCAGCAGTAGATTCAATCACAAAATCATTTTCATTGAAATTCATAATATAAGTCTTTATTGTGAGAAAGTTCTTATTTATGGGTGTAAAGTTAGTGATTATTTGTGGTTTTGGCAATCCTTTTTGTGAATATTTTGTCTAATCAATGTAAAAAACCGCAGGTCGTTGAATACGCCTGCGGTCTCTAGCATTATATGGCTTATCGCCTAGAACCCAATCCTCAACGGATTAGAAATTGTAACCAGTCCAAGAGAAAACGCTTGTGTCAGCACCAGTGTGTCCTGCTTCTATAACTATGCCAGCATACCCTGTTTCAGGATTAATTAGTTTACCTGAGTATGCACCAGTCATTTCGTTAGTAATAGAACCTGTTGAAGTGGTTTCTGCATTCCCTTTACTATCTTGCATGTCGATGAAATCTTTAAAAGTAGCTGTCCCTTTAACTAGTACATTTGTAAGTGCACAAGTTGCACCACGACGAATTTTAATGCAATCTTCAACGTCTTCATTATCTATACGAGAATCAGTAGAGTTGAATTCAAGTGTCATGTCTTCAACAGTTAGTACAGTTTGGTAAAAATCACTAGGGGTTAAACCATCCCAGTTGCCATCACATTCAATACCACGTGGGTCTTTTTCAGTAGATTGAAATTCAGGAGTGTTTACGCCGTAGCAATTTGAAAGTTTGCCACGATATCCTTGAGTAGAATCAAACATGTCGTCATCACAATCCACAGCTAGTAAATTCTTTACATTAACAGAACCACCAAAACATTCTACAGCGTCATCAGCTGATTCTAGTACGTAGATATTTTCAATAGTAGTTTGTGAACCTACTGCATTCAGTGTTAGACCATTATGTTCTACATTAGCAGAACTTTTGGCACCAGTATAAAATAGCTTTAGGTAAGTGATAGATCCAGAGTTGTCTGCATCATCTGATCCACCATATGCAATTGAGTTGTCGATTTCTGTTTTACCAGTATTGGCTACATGATCTTCGCTTGCACCTGAAATCCAAGCTTTACCGTTAATAATGAGTCCACCCCAATAACCCGAACCTGCATTTGCCACGTCAGCTGTCATGGTAACAGGTGCATCTGATGTACCTTCGATATGAATTTTTCCACCCATTTCTACTATGATGTATTGTCCAAAACCTTCTCTAGCTAGGATTGTTGTTCCAGCAGGTATAATCAGGTCACCACCTTCTTTAACAGACAAGGCTCCAGTCAGATAGTAGGTAGTGCTTGCATTTAGAGTTTTAGCTCCAGTAATATTACCAGAAAGATCTTCTGTTGCATTACTTGATCCGTTGTAACCTGTCCAAGCGAACAAATTAAAGTTACAACCGGTATTACTAGGTACAATTTCAACATTAGGATAGTTTACACCTTCATCTGTATTAATTGCCTTGCCAGCTATTTTACCAGTAAGTGCTGTAGATAGAGAGATTTCAGACTCTGTTTTACCCGCTCCCTTACTATCATGCATGTCAATAATGTCTATAACTGATGCAGTCCCGATAGCTAAAGCATTTTGTATATGAACTGTAGCACCACGGCGAATTTTAATTACGTCTTCAACATCACCTTCTTTGTCAGGACGAGAAGCTGTTGAGTTCAATTGGAATGTGACATTTTTTACGGTCATGTCTGTTTGTCCGTAGTCGGATGGCGTTAATCCATCCCAGTTACCATCACATTCGATACCACGAGGGTCTTTTTCTGAGGAAGTGAAATTTGCATTGTTGATACCATAGGCATTTTCAAGAGTTCCATGATAACCTTGAGTGAAATCAAACATGTCATCGTCACAATCTACGGCTAATAGATTTTTTACATTTACAGAACCACCGAAGAATTCTACAGCATCATCAGCAGACTCTAATACGTAAATGTTTTCGATTTTTGTACCAGATCCAACAGCATTCAGAGTTAAACCGTTATGTTCAACATCTGCTGAACTTTTTGCGCCTGTGTAAAGTAGTTCTAAGTAAGTAATAGAACCTGAATTATCATTATCAACATCGCCACCATAAAGTAGTGCGTTGTCTATTTCTGTTTTCCCTGTATTTTGTGAATAGTCACTTGATGCTCCTGAAATATGAGCTTTACCGTTGATGATAAGACCTCCCCAATATCCTGCACCAGCATTTGCTTTGTCAGCTGTCATTATAACTGGTTGGCTCGCTGTTCCGTTAACGAAGATTTGTCCTCCTTGTTCAACTACAATGTAGTTACCAAACCCTTCTTTAGCTTCGATACGTGTTCCAGCTGGGATAGTCAACTTTGCACCATCTTTTACAGCAAGAGCACCTTCTAAAGTGTAAGTCTTTGTGGCATCAAGAGTTAAATTTTCAATCAAGTCTCCTTTTAAGATAGTTGATACAGGGTTAGGATCTGGACCTGGCTTAGGGTCATTGTCATCTGAACATGCTACAAATGTAGCTGTAGTCAGTGCAAAAGCACCATACATTGCGAATTTGAATAAATTCTTCATTGTTTTGTTTGTTAGGAAATTAATAATTGTGATTTACCTTTTAAAACTTGTATGTAATACCTAGGCTTAGATCTATTCCCTTTTGGAATTGAGAAAGAACTACATCGCCCGTTTTGTTGGTTGAGATGTCAGTTACTTCACGTTCTAGTTTATATTTGGGATCTAATAAGTTTTTAGCTTTAAATGAGATTCCCCAGTGATTATTGAAGTTGTATTGAGTTATAAAATCTAGAGTCGTTACGTTCTTTTGAATAACATCATTGTACCCTTTAGTGCCAATCATATACACTCTATCGCTTACATAATTAAGTACAAGTGTTGATGTTAGATTAGTGCCTTCATTGTGCCAATTATATGAGATGTCAAAATTACCAATAAATGGTGCTGCGCCTTCCAAATCTGTACCTGCTGATTTTGTGGAAATTTCATTTCCAAGATCAGCCTTACAATATGTATAGATATAAGATCCGTTAAGTCCTGTAGTTAATTTTTGAATACCATTGTCGCCAACAGGAAGTGAAAACCATGTTTTACGAAGTTCCATCTCTAAGCCTGTTGCGAAGGCTTCTTTTGAAATATTTCTGTATGAAAGTACACCAGCAGAACTACCTACGTCAATTCTTGAAATAGGATTTTCAATGTATTTATAAAAACCAGTCAATGAAAATAATCCGTCATTGTCAAAATAATAATCCCACTTCAAATCTACATTATAGTTTGTTGATGGCTTTAAATCTGCATATCCCTCAGATGAGAATCCTACGTCTCGGTAGCGGAATGGAGAAATTTCCTTAGATTGTGGTAGAGTATATGTTGTGCTTGCACTTAAACGCAATGAATATTTTTCATTCAGATTGTATTTAAGGTTGAAGTTTGGTAAAAAGAATTGTTTATCAAAACTTGTTTTTGAAGAATTAGATGCTTTGTTTACCATGTATTCTACGTCAAAGTTTACCTGATCATATTTTACACCAGCAAAGAATGTCCAATCTTTGCCAAGTTGATAAGTACCTTCTGCATATATAGAATGAGTAGTTTTATCTACATTGTAACTTTCGTCGAAAATATCCATGGTGAAGTTTCCAGCATCTAAATTATTTTGAGTGTAGTAACTATCTAGGTTTAAATTGTATCCATTCTCAGGATTGGGAGCTCCAGACAAGCGTACCTTAGAGTATACAAAATTACGTGCATCAAAATCATCCTTTGTAAAACGTCCATTGTAACCAATTTTTAGATTAGATGTGCCCTTGTCATTCAGATCATATTGCACACTACCACGTACATTTAAATCGTTTTCTTTGAGCGTAGAGTAGTTACGTTGGCTTACATCAGAGCCAGTAAAAATATATTTAGTAGGTTGTTTAGATAGATAGTTACTTCGTCTGTCAGGTTCGTTTCCGTCAATTGTGTTATAAGCAGCGCCAGCTTCAATATGAATCTGTTTATTTAGATTATATTTACCAATTAATTGGTTGACCATAAGTGTGTTATCATTTGTTTGTTGTCGACGAGTGAATCCGATATAACCAGATTCGTCAGCATCGCTAAATGTTTCGGAGTGCATACCAGTATAATCTTTTACAGACTGAGTGTTGTCGTGTATATAAACAAAATTATATGCCAAGTTAAACTTTTGTCCTATTGAATAGTCAAGATTCAACATGCCAATATGTTCTGTATTGATAGTATAAGCGGCCACATTTTGGTCTTGGAACGGTGTTAATGACCCATTCGTTGTTTTGCGGATGATTCCGTCGGTGTAATTTGCTTTCTGACTTGCAGTAGCCACAGCAAAAAGAGATAACATTGAATTATCAGTTAGATTAAATTTACGACCTCCTGAAATATTAAAGCCAAAATTCATAGGAGAACTCTTTTGGGAAGGATCTAAACTGTTGTTGAAATGAAGCACATCCTCATCGTTGACTGGTGTGCTCTCGTTTGTATACCCCAAACTGTTTACTCCGTCCAATACAAGAAAATCCTCTCCAAAAGAAGAAGCGTTTGCTCCACCAGAGATGCCAATTTGTAGTGTTGAATCCCCAACAAGTTCTTTAGATAGAATGTTTATATTTGCACCAGCTGCATCACTTGGTCCACTAGCAGTAAATGCTTTGTTTACCCCTACTGCCTTTATAATATCAGAAGAGAAAAAATCTAGTGAAATATTCTTGTATTCTGGATCTTCAGATGGAATAGGGAAGCCGTTTAATGTGGTTGAGTTGTATCGATCCCCTAATCCGCGTACGACAACATTTTTTACTCCCTCTTGTTTTGATACTCCAGAAACTTTAGCAACTGCTCCTTGTGCATCACTGATTCCCTTCCGGGAAAGCTCTCTTGCTCCGACTGATTGTACAGCAAGAACTGCTTGTTTTTGTTCCATAAGTAACATGTTTTCACTTTCAAGGTTCTTCTTTGCTACAACCATAACATTGTCTAATGTAACCTCTGCTGCTACCATTTTGACATCAAGGATTTGTTCTGCATTATTGCTTACCTGTATGTCTTCCATTAGAGTGGGCTTATATCCAATATAACTTACTTGAATATTGTATGTGCCCGCTTGTAATCCATTAATTTCGTAGTATCCATCAAAATTGGTGATTGCTCCTATGCTTGTGTTTACAACCATTACAGAGGCACCAATAAGTGGTTCCTTAGTCTTTTTGTCGAGGATTCGCCCTTTAAGCGTAATGGCCATAACGCTTATATTCAATGCGATGATGGCCAATGCCAATGTCAATAATCTTTTCATTTCTTTCTCTTTACTGTTTATATAATGCTAGTTTTATTATGCTGCAAATGTCAAAATTTATTGTTACAGCTTTGGGACAAATAAGATACATTGTAATGACATATTTATTACATAAATGTTACATCAATCAAATGCGTTTTATATTTATCTTTTGGTGTTTTGTTTATAAAAGAGTCTTGTTTATCCCGTTTATTTTTTATTTTTGTAAGGTGTACTTATGTGCGCAATAGCGACTATATGTTGCATGAAAGATGTTTAACTACTGTAGAAAACGAATTATGAGAATGACCAAATATATCTTTTTATTAGTGCTGTTATTATTTAGTGCCTTAGCTCATGCTGATTCAAAATATGATAGATTGTGGAAAGCCATAGAACAGGCACAACGAGATGATCGTCCACATTTGATCCTTGAACTGTCTCGTGAATTGTATACAATAGCTGATAAAGAAGATAATGTAGCTCAGCAAGGACGTGCTTTAGCGGTACAATTAGAGACTTATAGCAAATTGCCAGAAGATGGTCGTTCTATAGTCGCTGATCAATTGGCGCATTGGCAACAACGTGCTACTGATTATAAAGAAAAAGCTATTGTACATGCTTTACAGTGTGCTTTATTGCCTTCGCGTCAATTTGATGAAATAATTAGACATGCACATTATATATATAAGTATGGAGAGAAGTTGCATAAGATATCTTCTCGTTCTTATGTCCCATTTGTTCAGTTAGGCACAGATAGCCAAGTTTTTAGACATCGTCTTTATCCTCTTTTATCTGAATGTGTGCTTCGGTGTTTACAAAGATCTGCTAGCTCCTACTATTGTCCTGAAGAAGAGAAAGATAAACTTTTAAAAATGCAAAGTTTGCTTTATAAACAATGGTTATCGATTGAGCAAAGTCACCATGAACTAGATGCTGCTTTGTTGGTTGCTATTGGTATGGTAGAGCATCTTTCCGATGCGCAAGATCGTTTTAGTGGTTTTAATTCATTAATCACTACTTACTCCAAATGTAGCACTTTACTTGAATTGTATATCGTACGAGCAGTTGAAGCTCGTCGAATGGGATATCTTAATTTAGCCTTGCAGATTGCAAATGAGGGAATAAAACGTTATCCTAAAAACCCACGTACGAGGATGTTGCAAAGTCTAATATACCAGATAAATAGACCGTATTTAAGGACTTCTATGCGTAAACAATACTGTTCAACAGATAGTATTATGATTCAAATATATGCTGAAAATGCTCCTCAGTTGGCGGTTAAGATTGGACATATAACTCATGTTGTCTCTTTATGTGCTGATACAATGCATGTGGCGAAGGACACCACTCTATATTTCCCTCCTTTGCCTTATGGCAAATATTGCGTTGATGTTCAGCCTATTACGAACTATCCTGATAGCTTAATTAGAGCTCGTAAAACAACAGACAATACTTTCGCCGTTTCTGATTTATCAGCTCTAGTGACAGAGATTAACCCTTCCACTTTTTATGTTTTAGCTCTTAATAAACTGACTGGCCAAATTGTTCCTAGCGCCCTCGTCACTTTAAAGGGGGATAATTCTTCTCGCTGCATAGAAGCAGATAAGCATGGAGTGGCTGTTTTCTCTAACTGCTCTTATTTGAGGCCAAAAGTTTCAGTACGTCTTCCAAAAGATCTGTCAGATCAATTCATGCCTTTTCGTTCTGCTCGATTTTATCATTTAACTTGTCCTGACAATAAAATAGATACCCTTGTGCAAATGAGTACGGACCGACCTGTTTATCATCCAGGAGACAGTGTACATGTACGTGTGCTGGCTTATACTAGAAATGATGTACATGGTCGTGTACTGCCTAATAAAAAAATGACTTTTACGCTCAAAAATCCGAGTAGAAAGAAAGTGCAGACCTATTCCGTAGTGACTGATAAGCATGGTGTGGGTACAATACACATGACTTTGCCCAAGCATGGGCTAAATGGTACATACATCTTGAGATCTGATAATTGGTATGCACGTTCAAAGTCTATTGAGGTTGCTGATTATCAATTGCCTAGCTTTACAGTAAAACCAGTACAAAAATATAAGGACAGTTTACAAGTTGGTCAACCTTTTTCCTGTATCCTTGAAGCAATGCAAGTGACGGGAGTACCGATGCAACATGCACGAGTTAATTATTCCATAAAACGTGTAGGGTTATTCGGGATATATTCTTCTGCTTTTTATGGGTCTAGATATCAGGATATCTTGCATGGTGATGGAGTGACTGATGAAAAAGGACGTTTTTTGATGACTATAACTTTAGATTCTCTCCAAGTACTTTTCCCCAAGGAACGTTTTGAAGTCTCATATCATGTTGTAGCACCTTCTGGTGAAAGTCATGATGCCACTCAAGCTTTGGTTGTGTATGGGGGTAAACATATTTATCAATCGCAATTACCAGATAGCATAACAAATCCTATATGGACGGCAAATGAAATATATACTTATGGTCCGAAGTTCCCTGCAAATTTCACTATTCGGGTAAATAGGCCTAATCGCCAATTATATATGATTTATGCTACGTCAGACAAAGTCTATGTGGAAGCTTTAAAGAGGGATCAAAAGACATCTGATTCTACTTATACTGTAAAGATACCCTATATTCCAGCTATGCGTCATGGAGTATATGCAGACTTCTATGCTATTGGTGAGGGGCGGATTAATGATATTCGAGTGCGCTTAGAACTACAACAGCCTGATAAGCAACTACATATTCAAACAGTTTCCTTTAGGGACCATTTAATTCCAAAGTCAGTGGAATCGTGGAAATTCAGAGTCCTTGATACAACAGATAAGCCAGTCGAAGCGACACTTGGTGTATGGATGTATGATGCAGCTTTGGACGCTTTGGCTCATTCTAGAGAAAACTGGCAACTATCTTGGCAACCTAATTTGATTAATAGTGGTATTGGAGAATTGGCTCTAGGCTGGTGCGATCCTGATTCTTATTTTTACAGATTGCCCAATTTTCCAAGTCTAGCTTTGCAAAAGGATGCCTTTATGGGCAATTGGTGGTATAGTCCCATTCGTATTCGTGGAAGATCTGTTTTACGTAGAGCATACACAAAACAGAGTCCAATGGCTAATTCAGTTTCAGATAAAGGACTTGGTGAACAAAAAGTGGATATGTCTTTTGTGCCACCGTCAGAAGATACTGCAAACGAAATTTTAAATCACCTAGACTTTTTGCGTGTGGCGTCTACTCCCACAGCTTATTTCTATCCAAATTTACATACAGATAAGTTGGGGACAGTGCAAGTTGTTTTTAAAACCCCTGCCGATTTAACGACTTGGAGAGTGCATGTTTTAGCTCATACAGATTCTTTAGCTCAAGGTCAAATTGACACCTTGGTTGTGACTAATAAACCATTGATGGTTCATCCTGTTCTGCCACGTTTTTGTCGTGTTGGTGACCAATGTACACTGTCAACACAAGTTAGTAATCGACAACATATTTCGAACTCTGTGTCATTAGACTGGGTTCTGTTTGATCTTAATACAAAGAAAATTCTTCAAAAACATTCACAGACGTTTGTTTTAAAAGCTGATGCTCAAAAGACTTTGAAGTGGACACCAAGCACTTTTACTCATGCTGGTCAAGTTGGTTTTAGAGTCATTGCGCAAAGCCACTATGCACAGGATGGTGAACAGCATGTATTACGTATTCTTGATAATCAAGTACAAGTCAGCACGTCCTTACCTTTTACTTTGTCTCCTACCTTACAGATGGGTTCGACATGGTCTAGCGATATGACACCTTTTGAGCAATCAGATTCCATTCATGTTGAGCTTACTCACGGACTGTATAGTGTCGCTCTACAACAATTGCCTAGTCTGTTTGTTAGTGGCAATGCATATTGTGTATATGGGACTATGCACCGATATTATGCCACTTTATTAGGGCAAATGATTCTGGGTAAGCAGCCAGCTTTAAAGGTCTGGTTAAATGATCAAATAAGAAGTCAACATCTGCAGACTCACAATACTTCTAGTTGGGAAGACACACCATGGGAAGCCCTGCAAGAAGCTCGTCGCACACTTTGGCTCAATTTGGCCTCTACTGATACTATTTTAGCTATGAAGAAGGAAGAGTATGTCAAAGGTTTAAAAGCATTACAAACACATGAGGGCAGCTTTTCATGGTTCTCAGGTATGCAAGGGTCAAGTTTTCTAACCTCATATATTTTGGAGCTGCATGCCTATATGTCTATGTTGTTACCAAAAGGTGATGTTGATGGAGAAGTTGATAAAGCCATGACAAAGGCTTATGCTTGGATACAGCAAAATGCACACAATTGTATGCTCTTGAAACAACAGAACAAGGAATGTGTAGAGTATTTTGACCCATATACCTACCTATATGTATGGGCCCTGTATACTGATGGCAAAAATATTCCACAAGAAGTTCATTATTTTTATGATCAACTTCCCCAAGAGAGCCGTGATATTCCTGTATCTCGTAAATTACAAGTCGCGTTGGCGGCTCTGAAAATGGGAGATGTAGAGAGGGCAAAAATGTTGATGCATTCACTTAGTGAGTATGCTTTATATTCTGACCATACAAAGTTATTATCATCTGCTGTTTACCTCACTAACTTACTAGGTCATGCTAAGGATAGAGACGAAGTTATTATGCATGCGTTACAAGAAGCACGTACGAAAGGATGGACAGCAATAGGTGATCAAATTCGTATTATATATAGTTTGTTGGCTATGGATACTCAGCTACCAAGCACTTTTTCTGCGCAACTAACTTTAGAATCTTCAGTTGATAAAAAAGACGTTTCTAGTAAATTTCATAAAGATTGGAAGAATGTTGAAACAGGTATTTTGTCCGAAGATGTACTAACTCCTAAAGGTGCATTTACACATGTCGCGATAAAAAATGAGTCTGCCGTACCTCTTTGGGGAGTTATATCTTCTGTTAATACACAAGAAAATACAAAATTAAGTGCTGTCTCTTCTAGTGGGTTGTCCATTAAACGAACCCTTATGAAAGAAAAAAGAGAAGGTAATAGTATCGTTTGGTCCCCAAGTACTACTTTTCAAAAAGGAGATGTTGTGCGTGTGCAGATAATTATCAATGCCCCACAAAGTTTGTCGTTAATACAAATAACAGATCGTTATGCAGGGGCATTAGTACCACGTTGTCAAACAGCTCGTTTTAATTGGGGATATCCTTCTTTTTATCTTGATCCAAAGAAGACAGAGATGCAATGCTTTATTCATCGAATCCCTAAGGGAAAAACCGTTGTGTCTTATGATATGTTAGCTCAACAAACAGGGGAATATAGAGACAATGGAGTTGAACTAATTTCTTGTTATGCACCAGAATATATAGCAAATTCAGATTCTAAAGAAATAACCATCAAATAATCAGATAGAATCATTATCTTTGCATGACTATTTTGCTTTGTAGCTTTATTTAATCCTAAAATTGAAAGCTATGAAGTCTAGATTATATATAAGATCATGATGAAAAAATTGCTATTTATATTTGGTCTCCTTACGATGACCATATCCGTTTGGGCACAACCCAAAATGTCGTTGGGCGCAGTTCATAAAGTGTTGGGGCAAGTTCAATGGAAACATCCACAGACAATTGAATTTAATGTCCATAATACTGGTGATAGTCCTATGATGATTAACCAAGTGTATGCGTCTTGTGGGTGTACAGAGGTCGATTGGCCTCATAGTGCCATTATGGCTGGTGATAGTGCCGTTGTCAAAGCGATTTTTGACGCAGAAGCTTTAGGACATTTTGATAAGGAAATAGCCATCTATTCTAATGCTACCCCTAATCGTTTGTATGCACATTTCTCAGGAGTTGTGGTTCAGCAGATAACAGACTATAGCGCCATTCTACCTGTCCAAATGGGAAATATACGTATTGGGGTTACAGATTTAAAATTTGGAGATATTTCTAAGACAGATACTCCGACTCAAGAAATGCATATTGCCAACCAGGGGCAGACACCTTACCGTGTACAGTTGATGCACCTTCCTCCATATATGCAGGCAGAGTATCAGCCTCAGATACTAGAACCTAATCAACAAGGGATTATTCGTCTGCATCTACATTCTGCAGAAATCAACAAGTATGGGGAATACAATACCGATTTGTATTTATCTCGTTTTGATGGTGATTTAGTAAGCGGTGAAAATCAAATACCCCTACAATTTACTTTGTTGCCAGTCTATGCGGAGAATAAACAAAATAGTCCCGCCATAACAATAGACAGTTTGAAATTGAATGTTTCAGAAGATTTAGCTCATAAAAGTCGTGCTGCTCGTCGTGTAACGCTCCACAATCGTGGTAATCAACCACTTAAGATATATCGAATCCAAGTGTTTAGCCCAGCTGTTGAGGCGCGACTTAAACATAGTATTATTGCCACAGGAGCTGATGAGAGCCTAATCCTCACCATTCGTAAAAAATACATTGATGCAGGTGATAAGTCACTTCGCTTATTGCTTATAACTAACGATCCTCTGCAACCTAAGCTAGAGATGACTATTCAATTATAGCCCTTATCTTGGGAAGTAGTTGCTCATAAAACTTTTATGATTATGAATCATCCAGAAAACGATCCAGCATACAAAGGGCTTGTTGTCAACAAAGGTGTTGCTCAGCCTTCCTCAGTGAGTCCATACCGTAAGAAACGTCATCGTCCCCAACTGAGCATACATGAATATGTAGAAGGAATTCTCAAAGGACATATCCCTACATTGGCACAAGCTGTTACATTAGTAGAGAGCTTACGTCCAGACCATCATGCCATGGGACAAGAGGTCATTGAAAAGTGTATTCCTTACAGTGGTCAGTCTATTCGTATAGGTATCAGTGGAGTACCTGGAGCAGGAAAGAGTACTAGTATTGATGAATTTGGCATACATTTATTGGATAAATATGGGGGCAAGTTAGCTGTGTTAGCTATTGACCCGTCTAGTGAACGTAGTAAGGGATCTATCTTAGGAGATAAAACTCGAATGGAGAAACTTGCAGTACACCCAGATAGTTTCGTACGCCCTAGTCCATCTGCAGGAAGTTTAGGTGGAGTTGCTCGTAAAACACGCGAAACAATTATTCTCTGTGAAGCAGCAGGTTTTGATAAGATATTTGTGGAGACTGTCGGTGTTGGTCAAAGTGAAACAGCTGTACATAGTATGGTCGATTTCTTCCTTTTAATACAGCTAGCCAATACAGGTGACGAACTTCAAGGGATAAAACGAGGCATTATGGAAATGGCTGATGGTATTATTATCAACAAAGCTGATGGAGATAATGTTGAGGCTGCTGAACTTGCAGCTAGTCGATTTCGTAATGCTTTACACCTATTTCCTATGCCAGATAGTGGTTGGACTCCACAAGTACTTACATATAGTGGGTTTTATGGTCTGAAGATCGCAGAAGTCTGGGATATGGTATATGACTATATTGCTTTTGTCAAGAAAAGTGGTTATTTTGATTTTCGTCGACAAGAGCAAGCTAAGTATTGGATGTATGAAAGCATCAATGAACAGCTTAAAAATAGCTTTTATCAGAACAAAGTAATAGAAAGCATGTTGGCGACTAAGGAACGTGAAGTGCTTAATAATCAGAGTAGTAGTTTTACAGCTGCGAAACAGTTGTTGGAAACATATTTTGATCAGATGAAATAGATATATGTCGTCTGGAATGTATAGAGTTCAACTATCCATCCCTTATTTAGACCCTTTTATAATTTATTTGTAGATATAATCATATAAAAGCGCTATTTTTGCACGCATGAAAATCAATATAAAATCACTGAGTATTGCCTCAATAGTATTAGTTGTGATCGTTTTTCTTCTAGCTGGACTGCTTTTGAAGGAAAACAAAACAAAGAATGAATTAGTTGCTGAGTTTGCTTTAGAGAAAGAAGATCTCGAAAATGAGTATACTCTTTTTGCTCAGCAATATGATGAACTTCAGATTCAAGTCAAAAATGACTCCTTAGGTCAGTTGTTAGATAAAGAGCAGAACAAAGTGCGTCAGTTGCTATCAGAGCTTCAGTTGGTTAAAACTAGCAATGCGCGTGAAATTCGTCGTTTAAAGAAAGAATTGACTTCTTTACGTAAAGTCATGAGAAGCTTTGTAGCTCAGATTGATTCACTTAATCGCGTCAATGCTCAACAAAAAGAGGTAATTAAGCGTGTGACACGTAAATATCAGCAGACACGTAAAGAACGTGATGATTTAAAACAGGTCAAAAAGCAGTTGGATCAACAGGTGGCATTGGCTTCACAACTGGATGCAACCAATATACACATCTACCCTAAAACAAAACGAAAACGTATTGCTAGACGTGTCAAGGATGTTAAACAAATTCAGATAGATTTCACTATTGCCAAAAACATTACAGCAACTCCTGGAGAACGTGTTTTGTATGTGCGCATTTTGAAACCCGACAACGGCGTTTTAACTAGAGGCGAGGATCAAACATTTGCTTATGAAAACACTGATCTTCACTATTCTATAAAGAAATTTATTGAGTATACTGGTGAATCACAGGCGGTAACTGTGTACTGGGATGTCAAAGAATTCTTGTATGCTGGTACCTATCAAGTGGATATTTTCGCCGAGAATATTTTAATTGGCTCGAATACTTTGACTATAAAAAAGTAGGAGGTTTATATCTCTAAATCTATTTTTTTCTTATGACTAAGATCGCCTTTCTCGAAAAAAATGATTAAATTGCGAGCGATAAATAACTGAATTTTAAAATCAATTTGTATAATCATATTATGAAGCAGGAAGAGTATAAGCCAGTAATCCTCGTGGCTGAGGACGATGATAGCAATATCAAGTTGATTAAAGCCATTATTGGTCGTAAAACAGAAGTGTTATGGGCTCAAAATGGTCAAGTGGCAGTTGAACTATACAAAGAGAATCAAGATAAAATTGAAGCTATTCTTATGGATATTAAAATGCCAGAAATGAATGGTCTTGAAGCAACAAGAGAGATTCGAACTTTCAGTACTGAGGTGCCTATCATCATGCAGACAGCCTATGCTTTTGATACGGATCGTCAGAATGCACTAGATGTCGGTGCTAATGAAGTGCTTGTTAAACCAATTATGTCTTCAGTCTTGAAGAAGTGTTTAACAGGGTTCCTTCCTAAGCTTACTTGGTAGATTTATACTTTATATAACGTCTAGTTGTTTAGACGTCTTTATATGCCGAGAAATTAAGATGATATATCTTGATTTCTCGGCATACTTTTACACATTATATAATGGGAGCACCTTAGAACAAGTAATGTGTGGAATGATAATTCTAGTTTTGATTATTTGTGTTTATCATAAAAAAGGCTGTGTCATAGAGATGACACAGCCATATGATTTGGGTTAATTATCTATTAGATTAATCCAACTGAAACTTAGGGCTTACCTTAAGCAAGTGAGTAGAGTAAGTTACCAAGTTGTTCGTTTCTTGAATCATATTTAGATACACCATATTCAGCTTAATACTTTCCTTTGTAGATTGGATACGACGAAGCTGTTCTCTTTTTATATGAGTTAGTGCAGCATTTAGTTGATTACTCTCTTCAATCAATGTTTCGACATTGTCATATTCGTTCGAAGCAATAACCTTACTTGCGTTAAGCATAAACTTGTAAATACGTTCAGATACCGCTTGGTATTCATCCAACTGTTCAGCAGAAAGTGGACTGAAGTTATTATCAATATGTTCAACACAAGGCTCAGCAAGTCGAATCATACTATAAATCAATTCTGAAGCAAAGTCATTGCTTTGATAATAGTATAATCCCTTTTGAAGAATCAGGTCATTGCCAAGTCTACTAACAGCAGAAGTGCCCATATGTTTCATCTGATTCAGTAATTTCTTTTCCAAACGGATAGATCCAAACGTGCGACGAAGTGGACGAATACGTTCTTTGGCAAACCCATCTATTGTATTATGGTAATTAACCGCAGTATTTTCAATGCGCTTGGCAAGTTCCATGCGAGTGTATTTGCGTAATAATAGGATTTGTTCCTCTTCATTTGTGCACTCTTTCATGCGCTTCAATAATACCTCGCTTTCGTCAACTGTTTTGCGCTTCTTATATACAAGCTGACTGCGTACTAAGCTGAAGATAGCAATAGCAATAAAGGCGGCCAATGCCCATGGACCTAATAAATTAATAGCTCCTGCTACAATAAAGCAGATTGTAAATGCGGCACCAGCTGTGATAAACCATCCACCCACAACACTTAACACCCCAGTGATGCGGAATACGGCAGATTCACGTCCCCACGCTTTATCCGAGAGTGACGACCCCATAGCTACCATAAATGTTACATATGTTGTAGATAAAGGTAGTTTCATACTTGTACCCACAATAATAAGTACACCAGCAAGAATTAAGTTTACTGAAGCACGTACTAAGTCAAATGCTGCACCGTCTTCAAGAATAGCTTCGTCTTTACGGAAGCGACTATCCAACCATTCACGTGCAGATTCAGGCACCACACAATTGATTCCTCGGGCAATGTTCATGCTAATACGTACTAAGGTTCTGGCCATAGGTGTACTACCAAAGCTTTCATCCCCCTCATCTTGTCTTGACAGATCTACAGATGTTTTGATGACATTATGAGCCTTTTTAGAAGTTGCTAGAGCAACAACCATGATAGCACCTGCTGTCAGTAAGAAATACATCGGTACTTGTGAATCTTTTCCTGGTTCACCGTATCCCCCTTCAGCAGCTATGCGTTGCGCCTCTGTATTACTTGCCTTTGATAAGCTTGTCATCTTGTATGTCTTATATCCATCCTTTTGGTTGAACACATCATGTTTGATAACGTCTTTGTATGAAGAATAACCAGCTAGAGGCACCCCGATGAAGTTCACTAAGTCATTACCTGCAAATGCTAGGGCTAGTGAAAAAGTACCCATTAAGACAATAATTTTGAACACATTGACCTTAAGCCAATGAAGAATCTGCATTAAGACTGTAGCTCCAACAAAACAAATCAGTAAGATTTCCCATGTGTTTGCAATCAGTAATTCACGAAGATCTGCGGTCATGAACGTACTCTTCTTGAAGCCTTTAAATACGATAAAGTAGACGATAGCTGCTGTCGCAAATCCTCCAAAAAGGCCAATTGTGTACTTTAAATTCTTCTTATAACTAAAGCTAAAAATGACACGTGCGATCCACTGAACGACCATACCAAAGAAGAAAGCCACTGCTACTGATAGGAAAATACCGATAATCATAGTCAATGCCTTATCGGTGTTGATAAGTGATTCCAAAGCAGGACCTCCATGAGATGCTTTATATACAGCGAGTGCACATGTACCACCGAGAAGTTCAAAAACCATTGATACAGTGGTGGATGTTGGGAGTCCCATAGTATTGAAAAGATCCAATAAAACGACATCAGTAAGCATCACAGCTACTAAAATTGTCATGATTTCATTGAAATGATAATGTTCGGGAACAAATACTCCATTACGAGCAATTTCCATCATACCATTTGAAGTCCCAGCACCAATTAATACACCCATAGCAGCAATGATTAAAATCACTTTGAATTTTGCCACCTTAGACCCAACTGCTGAGTTTAAAAAGTTTACTGCGTCATTACTGACTCCTACGACAAGGTCAAACACTGCCAAGCCAAATAGGAAAATGACCACACCTAAATAAAATGTCTCCATACAAATTTATTTGCTTATTTTGTTGTCCGGCAAAGTAACGAAAAAAATCTGGTTTACCAAGTATTTCTTATGTTACAAAAATATTTCATTCACGCGGGACAAGATGAATTGTTAATGTAATTATGTTATGTTGAAAATAATTGTACAAATGGCTAAGGTTAAACTGAGTACTAAAACACTTAATGCCGTTTTACCTAGTATGGTATTCAGTTGTTTGCTGGGCCCTATATGTTTAAGCTGTATATAATTATTTGTGAAAACAATGCCATAGGGCAGTAACGCCAAAATGTACCACGGATGCATGTCCAAGCAAAAATAGATACTTGTTAGTATGCTTGCTAGTAGACCAATGCCCGCATAAGCTTTGAGCCCAAATGAAGTACCAAACCGTACCACGATGGTTTTCTTTTTACTTAACTGGTCTTGATAAATGTCTCTATAGTTATTTACCATAAGAATTGCATCAGTAGCAATCCCAACGGCAAAACCCAATAAAATACTATAGCCAGATATTTCTTTACACATTATATAATAAGTAGTTCCTACTGGTATCAAGCCAAAAAAGACAATAACTAATACATCTCCCCAGCCATAATAACTAAGTGGATACGGTCCCGTACTGTACAAAAAAGCAAACAATACGCAGATCAGACCAATTCCAACCAACACCCAGCCACCATAGAAAAGTAACCCTAATCCTACTATGCAGGCCAAGGCACTTGTAATGTAACTTGCAGTGAGCATTGCCGATGGACTAATCCAACCTTGAGAGCATGCACGTTCTGGCCCAAGTCTATCTTCTCTATCACTCCCTTTTTTATAATCCGTATAGTCGTTGATGAAATTGGCTACGATTTGCATGAGTATTGCAAAGATGCTACAGAGTATAGCCACAGGCCATACTAAGTGTTCATGATGGAAGGCTAGAGAACTACCTA
>ERZ795048.819-NODE-819-length-30959-cov-9.016373_pt1 | contig 30959 bp, 34 predicted proteins | sample MGYA00375132_ERZ795048 | MGnify/ENA primary metagenome ERZ795048 (study PRJEB30177, sample SAMN05720225) | activated sludge metagenome | isolation source: Anaerobic digester | place: Hong Kong | collected 2014-12-17 ... | reverse complement strand
TGGTTCCGAGTTATGGGTCACCGATGGTACGGAAGCTGGTACGGTAATGCTGACGGATATCAATACATCGGGAGACAGTGATCCCTCGGATTTAACTGAATTTGACGGGAAACTGTATTTCCAGGCCAATGACGGTACGAATGGTTCCGAGTTATGGGTCACCGATGGTACGGAAGCTGGTACGGTAATGCTGACGAATATCAATACATCGGGTGACAGTTCTCCGAATCTTTTTATCGAGTTTGACGGTATGCTGTATTTCCAGGCCAATGACGGTACGAATGGTTCCGAGTTATGGGTCACTGATGGTACGGAAGCTGGTACGGTAATGGTTAAAAACATTAATCCTATAGGTGACGGGGGACCTAAAAATTTTATTATAATGAATAGTGCACTGTACTTTCAGGCCAGTAACGGAACTGACGGGTTTGAACTTTGGATTACGGATGGTACTGATGATGGCACTTTTATGCTGAAAGACATTAATCCCACAGGAGACGGCTACCCTGGATATTTTACCGAGCTCAATGATAAACTTTATTTTACAGCTGATGACGGTACTCATGGTAAAGAACTCTGGGTTACCGATGGAACTTCCAGGGGCACCTATATGGTTAAAGACATTTCTCCCGGATCGGATGACGGGTGGCCCACTTATTTAACTTTAGTGCCCTGATTATGTATAAATTTCATATTATATCACCTTCATCTCTCTGCCCTGCAGCATCCCAGGCTTCAGTCAACCGGTAAAAATACTTGCCAAATGCGGGCTTCTTTTCAATACTAACACTCCATACTATATGCGAGGTAGTGCCATGGAAAGCCCCTGGAGGCCCAGAAGGAACCGGTCTTCCCGAATTATTCGCGATCTTACCGCTGAAACCGTGCCTGACCGCAAAAAGCTGATCATGCCGTATTTCGTGGTTGAGGGCAGGGATAAGCGCGAGCAGATCGCCTCAATGCCCGGAATTGACCGCGTCTGCATCGATAATCTGCTCAAAGACGTGGAATCGGACATGAAGGCGGGCATTGAATCCGTGCTGCTTTTCGGCATTCCCGCTGAGAAGGACGACGTGGGCAGCGGCGCGTATGCAGAGGACGGCATTGTCCAGCGCGCGGTGAGTTCACTGAAGCGGGAGTTTCCGGAACTTATGGTGATCACCGACGTGTGCCTGTGTGAATACACGAGCCACGGTCACTGCGGTATTGTCAGCAACGGTACCGTGGCAAACGACCCGACCCTGGAACTGCTCGAGAAAACGGCGCTCTCCCACGCGCGCGCGGGCTGCGACATGGTCGCGCCTTCTGACATGATGGACGGAAGGGTGGGCCGCATCCGCCAGGCCCTTGACGCGGACGGGTTCGAAAACCTGCCCATACTCTCGTACGCGGTGAAGTATTCTTCCGCGTTTTACGGCCCCTTCAGGGACGCGGCGGGAAGCGCGCCGCAGTTCGGCGACCGCAGGGCCTACCAGATGGACTGCCGCAACGCGCGCGAGGCGCTGCGCGAGGCCCTGCTCGACGAGGAGGAAGGCGCGGACATCCTCATGGTCAAACCGGCGCTGGCGTACCTTGATATCATCGCAGCGGTCCGCTCCGCCACGGACCTTCCCCTGTGCGCCTATAACGTCAGCGGGGAATATTCCATGGTCAAAATCATGGCCGCGCAGGGCTTCGGCAACGAGCGCGCCCTCGCGGTTGAGATACTGACCTCGATTTTCAGGGCCGGGGCTGACATGATAATTTCGTACCATACCCGGGACGTGTGCCGGGAACAGTGGTTTTAGGAGTCACGCATGGCAATCGACAAATCACGGGAGCTGTACCGCAGGGCGCTCAGGGCGATGCCCGGCGGCGTTAATTCGCCGGTCAGGGCCTTCAAGTCAGTGGGCGGCGAGCCCGTTTTCATGAAGAAAGGCGCCGGCCCGCGCCTGTTTGACGTGGACGGCAACGAATATATCGACTACTGCATGTCCTGGGGCCCGCTCATACTCGGGCACGCTGACCCGGCCGTTATCGCCGCGGTGACCGGCGCCGCGCAGAGCGGGACCAGCTTCGGCACGCCCAATCCCTTTGAGGTCGAGCTCGCGGACATGGTGCTCGAGCGCTTCCCTTCCATTGAAAAGGTGCGCTTTGTCAATTCGGGCACTGAAGCCGTGATGAGCGCCGTCCGCCTCGCGCGCGGGCACACGGGCAGGGACAGAATAATAAAATTCGACGGATGTTATCACGGCCACGCTGACCATCTGCTCGTTGCGGGAGGCTCGGGCCTGGCCACGTTCGGCACGCCTGATTCCGCGGGCGTGACCGCGAAGAACGCGTCTGACACGATCGTGCTTCCGTTTAATGACCTTGAACGCCTCACCGAAACCGTTGAAAGGGAAGGCGAAACCATAGCCGCGGTGATCATGGAGCCGCTTCCCTGCAACTACGGCATGATCCCCCCGGACATCGACTTTTTGAGCGGCGCGCGCGCCCTGTGCGACAAAAAGGGAATACTCCTGATCTTCGACGAAGTGATCACCGGGTTCAGGCTCGCCCGCGGCGGCGCGCAGGAATATTACGGGGTCAGGGCTGACCTCACCACCCTGGGGAAAATTATCGGCGGCGGCCTTCCCGTGGGGGCGTACGGGGGCCGGGCCGACATCATGGCCAGGATTGCGCCTGACGGGCCGGTGTACCAGGCCGGGACCCTTTCGGGAAACCCGCTTGCCATGGCGGCAGGTATCGCCACACTGGAAAAGCTTGACCGGACCGGGGCGTACGCCAGCCTTCATCACCTGGGTGAGGCCTTCGCCGGGCTGCTGAAACCGGTGTTGCAGCGCTTTGAAGGGAAGTTCCTGGTTCTGCAGAGGGAATCCATATTCGCCTGCTATTTTACCGATAAAAAAGAGATCTCGTCACTGGGCCAAGTCAAATCCTGCGACATGAAACTTTTTGCCGCTTTTCACCGTGAAATGCTTTCCCGGGGAATATACCTTTCGCCTTCGGGATACGAAGTCGGGTTCCTGTGCACGGCGCACGGCACGGCCGAGCTTGAAAAAACCGCACAGGCCATGGAGGAGTCTTTAGTTTCAGTTTTATCATAATGAACGTGAAAAAAAACATCAACAGGGGAGAGGCCGCTGAAATACAGGTGCTCGGCCTGAGCCACAAAACCGCGCCGGTTGAGCTGCGCGAGAAGTTTGCCCTCACGGCTGAGAACATCCCCGAATTTCTCTACAGGGCGCGCTGTGCCGGGATCACCGAGATATTGTACCTTTCGACGTGCAACAGGGTCGAGATATACTATACCGCTACCGACATGGAGCGCGGTTCGGCTGCCCTGTGGGGCCTGCTCAAAGAGCTTTCCGGAAGGCACGCGGGCGACGTGCAGGAGTATTTTTACGCCCGGACCGCGCGTGACGCGGTGAAACACTGCCTTGCGGTTGCGTCCTCCCTTGACTCGATGGTCATCGGAGAGAACGAGATACTGGGCCAGTTCAAAGAGGCGTACCGCATCGCCGCGGAGAGCGGCAACACGGGCGTGGTGCTGAACCGTCTTTTCCACCACGCGTTCCACTGCGCCAAGAAGGTCAAGACCGACACCGATATCGCGCGCAACCCTCTTTCGATAGCGTACATCGCCTGCGAACAGGCCAAAAAGGTGTTCGACGACCTTTCATCCAAAACGGCGCTCCTGATCGGCGCGGGTGAAATGGGCGAGCTCATTTTAAAGTACTTCACCAAGTACGAGATCAGGGAGATCATTGTGGCCAACAGGACACGGTGCAACGCCGAGAGGATCGTGGAAGAGTTGAACACGCGTGCCGATATCATCAGCCTTGACGAGCTGTCGCGGGGCCTGGTGCAGGCAGATATCGTGATATCTACCGCATCATCCCCTGACTTTATCATTACCGGTGAGATGATGAAGGAGCTTGGCAGAAAAAGAAAGGGCCGTCCCCTGTTTGTCATCGACATAGCGGTGCCCCGAAATATTGATCCTGAAGTGATATCCCTGAACGATGTTTTTCTTTTTAATATTGACGACCTGAAAAAGATCGCTGACGAGAACCTGAAAAGCCGCCTCGGTGAAGTCGACCGGGCGCGTGATATTATTGAGTCGAGCACGAACGACTTTATGCAGTGGTACGAGGAGCTTGAAATAGTACCGGTGATTGAAAGCATCCGTAATACGTTCAACACGATCCGCGACCGTGAAGTCAACAAATACCGGAGAAGAAAGCTCAAGCACCTGTCGGACGAGGATTTCCGCGTTATCGACGAGCTGACCCGGCAGATCATGACCAAGACCCTGCATAATCCCATTATGGCGCTCAAGGGTTACCAGGCGTCGATCAGGCAGGGAGACTTCGACTGTGAAGACCTCCGCGAAAAAACCCGTATGATTAAGGAACTGTTCAGGAATGAAGATAAAACATGAGCCACGGCTGATTTTCTGGGAACTTACCAAGGGCTGCAACCTCCGCTGCAGGCACTGCCGGGCCGAAGCCGATGATTCGCTTTTCGAAGGCGAGGCCTCGCTCGAGCAGATCAAGGGCGTGATGCGGCAGATCGCGTCACCGTATAACCCGATACTGGTGCTCACCGGCGGCGAGCCCCTGTACCGGAAAGACATTTTCGACATCGCTTCATACGCCTCGTCGCTCGGCCTGCGCACGGCCCTTGCATCGAACGGCACCCTCATCGACCGCGATGTTGCCCGCAGGATAAAAGACTCCGGCGTGCAGCGCGTGAGCATATCCATTGACGGCAGGGACGCCGAGACCCATGATTCGTTCAGGGGCATTCCGGGATCATTCGACCTGGCCCTTCAGGGCGCGCGGTTTGTCCGCGAGGCCGGGGTCGAGTTCCAGTTCAACTGCACGGTGTCCCGGCGCAACGTGGACCAGATCGAAGACATCCTCCGCCTTTCGGAGAGGGAAGGGGCCAGAGCGCTCCATATATTCATGCTGGTCCCCGTGGGGTGCGGCGTCGAGATCGCCGACACCGAAATGATTTCCAAGGAAAAATACGAAGAGGTGCTGAACTGGTTTTACGACCGCTCCCGGGAAACGGCCCTTGAGCTCAAGGCGACCTGCGCGCCGCATTATTACCGCATCATCCGCCAGCGCGCGAAAGAGGAGGGCCGTACCATAACCTTCGAACAGGACGGCATGGCCGCGATGACCCGCGGGTGCCTTGCCGGTACCGGCGTGTGTTTCATATCAAACCGGGGGGATGTTCAGCCCTGCGGTTACCTGCCTCTTGTCGCGGGCAACGTGTACCGGACCCCGTTCAGGGAAATATGGGAGACCTCCGAACTGTTCCTCTCACTCAGGGACTTTAACGCGCTCAAGGGTACCTGCGGATGCTGCGAGTACCGGGTCTTCTGTGGCGGGTGCAGGGCCAGGGCGTATTATGAAAAGGACGATTACCTCGAAGGCGAGCCCTACTGCGTGTATGTGCCGGAGAAATGCCAATGAACTATACCGCTGAAGAAAAAACGCTGCTCACCAGGGTCCAGCGCGACATTCCCCTTGTCCCTGACCCGGTTTCAGAGCTTGCCCGCGACACGGGCCTGCCGGTGAAGCAGGCTGCCGCGATCCTGATAAAGATGAAGCATGAGGGTGTCATCCGCAATATCTCCGGGATATTTAACGCGGCCTCGCTGGGATACGTGTCGTCCCTGGTCGCGTTCAGCCTCGCTGACGCGGATGTCGACCGGGGCGCGTCCCTGGTTAACAGCCATCCCGGCGTGAGCCACAATTATCTCAGGGACCACCGCTATAACCTGTGGTTCACCCTTGCCGTTGAAGGGAAGGACCTCCTTGACAGAACGGTCGCTTCCCTGGCCGCTGGGGCTCGCGCGCGTGAATTCCTCGTGCTGAGAAACGAGAAGCTCTTTAAGCTCGGGGTAAAGTTTACCCTTGACGGCACCGGCGATAACGGGGCCAGCGAAAGCGGCGCGATCGAGACAGCTCCTTCAGGCGGCCTTTCGCCGGAGGAAAAAGAGGCGGTGCGGCTGTTGCAGGCGGACCTGCCCCTTGTGGAGCGGCCGTTCATCCGCATCATCGAAGAACGAAAGGGAAGGCTGGATGAGGCCATTCTGCTCGCGACCGGCAATTCGCTCAAACAGCGGGGCGTGCTGCGCCGATATTCCGCGGTACTGCGGCACCACAAGGCCGGGTTTCGGGCGAACGCGATGACCGCGTGGAAGCCCGATAGCGACGGGCAGCTTGAACGGGCGGCAGAGCTGCTCAAGAACGAACCGTCCGTGTCGCATCTGTATGCCCGGACCGTGTACCCGGGAAAGTGGGAGTATCCCCTGTTCGCCATGGTGCACGCGCCGGATGAAAATGAACTGTCCGCGCTGGTCAGCCGTTTTTCGCGCGAAACAGGAATTAACGACTACCTGAGCCTGAAGTCGCTCAAGGAATATAAAAAAGAGCGTGTCGCTTATTTTTCAGACCGGTTTAACGAGTGGAACACAAGGGAGATGACATGATAGATATAGGAAAACTTTTTTGCGGCGGAACGTCAACCGGGGATTCCCTGCGGTACGGGACCAAGGCCGGCCCCGACTGCCACGGGAACGCGCCGCACCGGCTGCAGTTGAGCGCAGAAGAGCGAAGGCCGATCGTGGTGTGGAGCACCACCAGGACCTGCAACCTGCGGTGCGTTCACTGCTACACCGATTCAGAGGCGCGCGCGTACGAGGGCGAGCTCACCACTGCAGAGGGCCTTGCCCTGGTCGACGACCTGGCGGCATTTGAGGTACCCTCGCTGCTCTTTTCTGGGGGCGAGCCCCTGATGCGCAAAGACCTGTTTCAGCTTATCGCTCACGCGGCAAAAAAGAACCTGAGGCCGGTCATCTCAACGAACGGGACACTGATCGACCGCGACAACGCCAGGCGCATCAAGGACTCCGGCGTGGTTTACGTGGGCATAAGCCTTGACGGCATGGAGGACGTGAACGACCGCTTCCGCGGGGTCGAGGGCGCCTATAAAAAAGCGATGAAGGGATTCGAAAACTGCCGCGCCGTTGACCAGCGCGTGGGCCTGCGCCTTACCCTTACCGAGAGGAACTATCGGGACCTGCACCGCATTTTTGATTTTATCGAGCGGGAAGGCATAAACCGCGCCTGTTTTTACCACCTGGTGTATTCGGGCAGGGGGGGCAACCTTTTCGCCGAGGACCTGACCCACGAAGAGTCCCGGCACGCCATGGACATCATTATCGAGCGGACCGCCGATTATTTCAGGCGCGGGCTCGACATCAATATCCTCACGGTTGACAACCACGCCGACGGCGTTTACCTGTACCGCAAGCTCATGGATACCGATCCCGAACGGGCCGGGTCGGTGCGCGCCCTTCTGGCCTGGAACGGCGGCGGCGCGAACTCGACCGGAGTCGGCATTTCGAACATAGACTTCTTCGGCAATGTGCATCCTGACCAGTTCTGGCAGGACTACACCTTCGGCAACATCCGGGAACGCAGCTTCGGCGATATCTGGATGGACGAGAGCGACCCCCTGATGCGGGGCCTCAAGCACAAGGCTGACTATATAAAAGGGCGCTGCCGCCTGTGCCGCTACCGTGAACTGTGCACGGGCGCCATGCGGGTCAGGGCGTTCCGCACCTATAACGATTACTGGGCGCCGGACCCGCAGTGTTATCTCTCGGATGAAGAGATCGGCCTGACCGATGAAATGTTGGATGAGCTCCGCGCGGTCGGTGAGGAATTTCCGGTCCCTGAAGAGCTCAGGAGCAAACGCTGATGTATTATCCGGTGATGCTGAACCTTTCGGGAAAGCGGACCGTTGTGGTCGGCGGAGGAGAGGTCGCCTGCCGCAAGGTCAGGGACCTGCTCGACGCGGGCGCGCTGGTGACCGTGATCTCCCCTGAAGTGCACGCCGATATTGAAAAGATTGCCCGTGAAAACGGTGAGATGATTTCCATTGAGGGCAGAAAATACGAACCGGGCGACCTCAGGGGCGCTTCCCTTGTCTTCAGCGCGACTGACGATTCAGCGGTGAACAGGGAGGTTTTCCGGGAAGCGGAACAACTGAACATATTTATCAACGCGGTTGATGACCCTGATAACTGTTCCTTTATTGTTCCTTCCTCGATTCGCAGGGGGGATTTAATAGTGGCAGTATCAACATCCGGAGCATCACCATCACTGGCAGCGAAAATCAGAAAGGATATTGAAAAGGACATCCCTTCTGATATTGAACCACTTCTTGTGAGCCTGCGGAAAATCAGGGAAATCCTCAAAAATGATGTTGAATTCATTCATCTCTCATCATCTGAAAGAGGAGAAATAATGAAGAAACTCACATCACAGAACGATTTCCTCAGGAAAATCCTTTCCGCTGATGATTCCCCGGCGTTGAAGACCCTTCTCCGGGAAATAATTGAGTCGAGACCTTAAAAAGGCTGCTCTTGTCCCTGTCAGGACTGCTGCTGCTGTTCGTTCTGTCCTCTGAAATCCTTTCGCGGCTTGGCAAAGTTAACCCTGATGTTCCTTCCCTGGATCACTGAGTCATTGAGACTGGTGATCGCGACGCGGGCGGCATCGTCGCTGGCCATTTCTACAAAACCAAAGCCTTTGGACCTGCCGGACTCCCGATCAGTAACAATTTTTGCTGAAGTGACTTCTCCATGCTGCTCAAAGAGCTCCTTCAGGTTGTCCACTGTCATGCTGTACGAGAGATTTCCGGCATAGATTTGTGTAGCCATAAAACACCTCAAAGAAAATATAAAAATTATCCCAAACAATGAGACCAGAAAATTTGAAACTGTCCAGGATGTAATTCACGGAAGACCATAAAGGAACGCCGCTTGTCTTATCCCTTTGTGGTCATGATAGTAATTCCCCTCTTTTTGATTGCAGGGCCAATCATTGAAAAGAGCAATATTAATCAGTACAGGTTTATCTATTTTTTATGGATTTTACTGATTAACGCGATTTTTTAAAATATTTGCACATAATATTTATTTCGTCAAGATAGTTTTATAAAAAATTTTAAAATAGAGCATATCCATATTTGAATATCTCTAAAAAGAGTTTAATTGTCAAGTTTAAATTTAATAGGAAGGTTGATTCTGCATGCAAAGGGTTTGTTGTCAGGGTCAAGCGCCGGATAGAATGAAATTCTTTTTACCCATTCGATTGCCGCCCGGTCGAATTCCCTGCCCATGGAACGCACGATTTTTCCGTAGAGGACCGTGCCGTCCGTATTAATGCCGAGTTCAATGACCACGACTCCCTCGATACCGGCGCTCCTCATCGAGCGGGGATACTCGGGAAGGGATGAATACTGGGGCCGCGGCGGCACCGCGCCGCTCGTGATCGCGGAGAAATCGCCGTGTTCGTCCCCGAAATCAAGCGGCTCCTCCGTTTCCTCGGGCGGTGCCGCGTCGTCAGTCACCGATACTTCCGGCTCGGGTTCCGCCGGCGCCTCGAGCCTGAACTCGACCATTTCGAACCGGGAGAGGTCGACGAAATCAGGCTCGTCATATCCCGGTGTCCAGCGAAAGGTGATGATCACGAGCATCATCACCGTGAACGACAGGAGCGACCAGGAAAGCGCCGGCCTGAGGCGGAAATAGCGTACAAGGGCAGAGCGGCGCAGGGTCCCGGCTGTCATCGTCCCCCCGTGCTCTTCTTTTTGCATACCATGACCACGCTGTGCACGCCCGCTTCCTTGAGCGCGTCAAGGGCCTGGTTGATGTACCTGAACGATATGTCTCGGTCCGCGTTGATCAGCGCCTTGATGTCGCTGTTTCCCGTTGCCCGGTACCGCGCGTACCGCACCAGGCCGTCAGCTGTGCCTGCTTCATTGTTGTAATAAAATCCGCCGTCAGGAGTAATGTAAACATTGAAGTATTTCGCGGTTTCGCTTTTCATGATCCGCGATTCGGGAAGGTTCAGCGGTATTTCCTTTTCCATCTCAAGGATGCTGGAGAGCATGAAGAATATGAGCAGTAAAAACGCGATGTCCGCCATGGATGCCACGGGGATCAGTGATTTCGCTTTATGCCGTTTCGTGATAAACATCGCGCCGCCTAGAGCATTTTTACCGAAAGCCGGGTAATGCCCGTGTATTTTACCGCGTCGATCAGGGACACGGCCCGGTGATAGGGAACGTCCCGGTTTATCTTCAGAAGCACGTGCCGTTTTTTTTCGCCGCTGAGGCCGGCCAGCACGGTTTCAAAATCATCCATCGTGACCGGCTTTGAATCAATGAATATCCTGTCGCTGTCCGGAACCGTGACGGTGATCACGTCCTGCGCGGAGATGACGACCGGTTTTTTGTTTTTATCAGGAATAGTCAGGTGCAGGCCGTCCTTGATCGTGAACACCGAAGCGACCATGAAAAAAACGATCAGCAGGAACGCGATGTCAGACATGGAAGCGGTTGATACTTCCGATGTCATGGAGATCATTTTTCTGATCTTAGCCATGGGTCTCCTCGATCATCTTTTCCACTATGTCCGAGGATATCTTTTCAACGTCGGCGATGAACACCTCGATGCGGTGGACAAAATAGTTGTAAAAGAAGAGCGTGGGGATCGCGACAATGAGCCCGGCCGCAGTGGTGAGCAGCGCCTCTTCAATGCCGCCCGCTACCAGCCGCGCGTTCACCTGGTCCGCGGAGGCGATCCTGCTGAACGCGCTGATCATCCCTGAAACCGTGCCCAGAAAGCCCAGCATGGGGACGATGTTGCCGAGCGACGAGAGGACGTTCAGGCCGCGTTCAAGGGCGGCGACCTGTACCGAGCCAGCAACGGCAAGGCCCTTCTCGACCCGGTCATGGCCCAGGGAGCGGAGCTTCAGCCCTTTCAGGATGATCCTGGAAAGTATGTAATCATTGGCCGCGCAGAAGGCCTCCACTGATTTCAGCTCTCCACCGGATATTTTATCATTGAGCTCCTCGATGAATTCACGCGGGTTCAGGTTCGCCTTTTTGAACACAATGAACCGCTCTACGATAAAGCCGCACGCGATCGCGGCAAAGAGGAGGATCGGCCACATGAACGGGCCGCCTTTTCTGAACAGGGACCACAGGGACACGGTGGATTTCCGGTCTTCATCCGGAGAATTGTTTTGTTCCGGGAGTGCGGCCGTTTCATCTGCCGTTGCCTGATCCGCGGATCCCGGAACATCCGGCTGAACACTGCCGTCGGCCGTATCAGCGGTTTCGGCTGTAACTGCTTCCGCGCCTGCGGGCCGCTGTGCCGTATGTTCCTGCGAGTAGGAATACATAACATTTCCGGTAATGAGTATGAATAATATCGCGATGATTAGATGTTTATAACGCATGGTGTCCTCGATCATGAAGGGATATGCCGTCTATGCTGAACGTGTTTTAAACACGCGTCAATAAAAAAAGGGGCGACAGCGGGATTTTATCGGTTTGGTCAGTCTGCGGGTTAATACCTTGACAGAAATTTTATTGTGTGTTATATAAACTTCAGATTCCATCATGCTGAAGTGCAGGTACTTTGATGTCGCAGAAACAACGGGCCCACGATTGGCTAAAGCAGGCGGTTAATGATATATCATGGGCACGGCAGGGCCTTGGCAGCGGTTATTATTCACAGGTCTGTTTTTTGTGCCAGCAGGCTGCTGAAAAAGCCATTAAAGCAATTGCCTATTATCGCGAATATGAGGTGAGAGGGCATTCGATTGTCATGATCGCCCGTAAGATAAACGTCAACAGTGACGTGCTGGAAGCGGGCAAACAACTGGATATCTATTATATATCGTCGCGTTACCCTGACGCGTTTCCCGAAGGCGCGCCCTTTGAGATCATCTCTGAGAAACAGGCCCGTGAGGCGGTTGACAATGCTCAGATTATTATAGACAGGGCTATTCATGAGCTTAAAGCATGATATGGTTATCAAGAAAGAATCCTTTCTGCGTGGCCGCAGCAAAGAGGCCTTTATCAAGAGAATAACCGGGCTTCTTGAAGGTACCGTAATTGAGGCGTATATCTTCGGAAGCCTGGCCTCGGATACCTTTGATTGCGACAGCGATATAGATCTGCTGCTGGTCGCGCATAGTACCAGACCCTTTATTGAGCGGCCCCTTGAGTATCCCCAGCTGTATGATCTTGATGTTCCCTTTGATGTGCTGGTCTATACGCCTGAAGAATTTGAAAAAATCCGAAAAGACGTGCCCACTCCTTTCTGGAAAAACGTGCTTTCGGAAATGGTGAGGATCATATAGCGCCAGGCCTGGTTTTTCACTTTTTCCGAATTTTTGGGAAAGGCAGCCAGTGAGACACCGAGAGCACAGAGGTATAGATATGTCATTTATAGCCGGGGGAAATCTATTGTACCGATTAAGATTTCTCATCGCTGCGCGATTCGAAATGACAGAGTAAACAGTAAACGTATCTATGCCCCATCCAGTTTCATCCGTATTTATGCTTTGAAAAAATTCAGATCAGGTCTGTAACAAAAAAACCCTGCATCTTTCTCTGTGTACTCCGTGACTCCGTGGCTGTCTTTTTCTCCTTGTTTTTTTACATTTAAATCCCAACATTACGGAATGAGCCATAGTTAATAATAATAAACCGTGTACCGCGCCAGTGAGCCTGAAGCGTCGAATTCAGATTTTTTTGACTTTCGGCCCGATTGGTCGTATTCATAGCTCTTGTAGCCGATCAGCCTGTTCTGCGCGGTGAATTTTTCTTTTTTCAGGTCCCTTCCATCCCTGTCATACACGTAGGTCACGTAGTGCAGCATCTTCCCTGAAGCGGTATGTGTTGTTTTTTTCAGTTTTTTGCCGCGGCTGTCCCGTTCATAGACATCGTATTTTTTCAGGGTCCCGTTCGCGTCCAGAAGTTTTTTCCCGCATTTTTTACCGCTTGCATCGTATTCATACAGGGTCACGGCAGCGGCCTTTCCCGAAGCGTCATATTCGGTGCGCCGGGTCCTCTTGTCGCCGTTGCTGAACTCGTATACATGCTTTGCCTGCAGCGTTCCATCAGGATTATAGGAGGTTTTTTGGGACTTGTCAAACCGGTTATACTCGTACAGCACATAGCCGGTCATCCTGCCGTCAGGGCCGTACACTTCTTTTTTCGTCTTGTTCCGGTTGGGAGCCTTGCATGCGGTCGAAAGGGCAAGGGCCAGCGCCAGTACCAGGGAAAGTGGGAAAATTAATTGTTTCATGATAGTCCTCCTTTTGTTTTGTCAAACCTGTTTAAAAACGGGCGGACAGCCCGCCGTAAAACATCCGCCCCGGGCCCGGAATGAACGGGTCGGCGTTGTAGTCATCGAGAATATTTTTGCACATCACGAACACCGAGTAGTGCTTTAAAAATTCCTGGGAGAGTTTGACCGAGATCATCACCGGGTCATGAAGGCGCACTGCCTCGAAATACGCGGTGGTATAGTCGCTCTGACCGGTATCGGGCAGTGATTTCATGGAGTAGGCGACCTGGTTTACGGTTGAGTATCCCCACAGGGCGATGGCGGTCCCCGAAATGAAGCGCGCCCTGAAATCGAACGAGACCTGGTGCGCGGGCGTGTATTCCAGGTACCGGCCCTTGTTTACTTTTTCTTCGGGCGAGTCGTCTTTGGTCCTGGCGTGCAGGAAGGTGTAGGCGACCTGAAGGTCAAGGTCAGCGATTCCCCCGACGTTCTTGTGCGCGTAGGCGAGCAGGAGTTCAAGGCCCTGGGACTCGGCGCGGTCGATATTTACGGGCGGGTCAATGCCGCCGGAGATCTTGACGATGCGGTCGTCAACCATGCTGTAAAAATAGTCCGCGCGCAGGGTCACTTTCCTGTCGGCGAGGATGAATTCAATTCCGGTACTCGCGTTGTAGGCGCGCTCGGGCCGCAGGCTGTTGTCCCTGCGGTCGTTGACGATCTTTTCGTACTCGCTGAGATTCGGGAAGCGCGTCTTGATCGACCCGGCGGCCCTGAGGCGGAGCAGGTCGGGAACAACGTCCCCGATGATCCCGAGCGCCGGATTGAACGAGTCCCTGGTCCCCAGCAGGGCAGGGTCTTCCCTGACGATGTACGCGTCTTCATACTGGTACAGGGCCTCCCGGTATTTGAATTTGTAAAAGTACTGCATGTCGTAGGATATGCCCAGGGTCAGGTGAAGGCGCTTCCAGAAGACCATCTCGTCTTCGAGCGCGAGGCTGAAATTCAGGGCCTCGAGCTCCTTGATGGGGTACGGGTCCGTGCCGAAGATCGTGGCCGCGATCAGGGGCGAATCCTCCGCGGACAGCGCCTCTTCCTCTTCGCGGTAGGCGCTCACGTTCAGGAGCGCGCCGACCGTGAGCCTGTTCCAGGAAGCGAGCTTCCATGACGGGTAGAGGTTGCATCCGTACCCGGTGTATTTTTTTATTTCATAATGCGGCTCGTACGCGGTTCCGGCGAGCGCTCCGTCCTTGACATAGCTGTGCTCTGTCGAGGCGTACCCGACCTGCTCGGCCTTCTGGTAGGTGTAGAAAATGTTTCCCCTGAAGTCGAACCTGCCATATTTCACCCTGGCGTAGGGCGAAACGCCCACGTTGTGGATCGCGGGCCACACGAACGAACGGTTCCTGAAAGCGGCTTCTTTAATGTCTTCGGGGTCGGTTATCGTGAACAGCGGGTCGGTCCAGGTGCCGCTGCTTGCCTTGTAGTCCGACAGGCAGTTAGCCTGGTAGCTGCTCGTGCGTCCGGTTTTGTACGTGTAGCGCAGGGACACTCCCAGTTCATTGTCGTCGCTGAATGAATACCCGGCCCTGCCCGCGATGTTGTACAGGAGATGGCGGTTGTGGTCCCACAGCCCGGTGTCGTTGACGTAATCGTCCTTTGCCGGCAGGTTCACGCGGTCATAGGTATAGGGCGCGCCGCCGTTGGCCGCGTCCGGGTACATGCTGTAGCGCACCAGGCGGTTGAACCATTTCTTTCGTTCGCTTTTATCGAGCGCGGCAGAGACTTTGTATCCGTCCGACTTGATCACCGACCCCGTGAGCCAGTAATAAAACTTTTTCACGGGCATGCCCTGCGCGAAGCTGACCGCCAGGTTGTTGTACTGGCCGTACTCGACCGACGCGTCGGCGAAGAGCCGGTCGGGCCGCGCGGTCACCACGTTGATCACGCCTGCCGCGCCTTTGGCGCCGTACAGGGCAGACGCGGCCCCGCGGTTGATGATGATGGACGAGATGTTTATCACCGGGATGGTTGATATGTCGATATCGGTCGAGTACACGTCATTGACCGGGATCCCGTCGACCAGAAGGGCGAGCTTGTCCTGGTCAAGGCCGCGCACCCTGGTGCGCACATACCCCTTGCGGTGGGTCTCGACCTGCAGCCCCGGCACCATCTTGAGCGAGTCCTCAAGGGTCTTGTCCGAATGGGCCTTGATCTGCTCGCCGGTTATTACCGTGGTGGTGGACGCGTCCTCCATGGTGGAGATCGCGCGGTCGCGCACCACGATCTCGCTCAGGGTATAGGCCGTACTTCCAGTTTTCTCAGGCTCCCGGGCAGACGCGCATATGGTTGTGCAGAGCATGACGGTCAACACGGTGGCGGTGATCATCCCCCCAAACACCCCTGAGGAGGGCTTTATATAAGGACTATTTCGGTGAAGAATAATTCCTGGCCCCCTATGGGGGTGGCGAGCATGAGCGAGCCGGGGGCTTGCGCGCAGGAGCGTAACCATAACAAATGCGCCCCGTACCCGGCGCGCACCGTTGTCATTTTTTTTCATGAAAGTATTCGTGATCAGAATTACACCTCAACCGGCCGCAGTGTTGATATAAAAGAAAGAGCTGCCACAGAGACACGGAGAACACAGAGTAAATAAATGATTAATAGTGTACTCTGAGCCTCCGTGGCTGGTTTTTTTAATTATTTACGGACAGGTAACTTCCCGTGTTGGTATTGTGGTATTGCCAACTCCGGTGTATTCCGGGTCCGAGTTCATGAATACCCTTCCAGAATCTAGTATGTATTTCGGCCTGCCCAGTGCCCAGTCCTGGTGTATGTCCAGGGTGATTTCATGGGTGTCTTCGTTGACCGTGATCGTATCGGCAAGATTTACGAACGGTGTTCCGTTGTCACTACCGATCGTTTCAAGGTCATAGAATGAATACCGGTCATACCGGTTGAGCAGGTTTTCCCGGTTGCCGCCGCTGTTGTAGTCATAAAAGGCAACCACGTAGTAGTCGCCGGGAGCGATATTCTTTATGGTAATGACCGCATTATTCGTGGACGAAGATCCCCGGTACAGGACCGGAGTATCTTTTGACGCTTCGTCCAGGGTCCCGTACAGGTACACGACATTGATCCTGTCGCCGATATCGCCTGTTCCAATGGCTTCATCGGCAAGGTCTTCAACATCAGGATCATCAACTCCGCAGGTCCCGGTATAGCCCGCTGCCTCTGTATACCAATAAGTGCCGCCCACTTCGGGGTACATCCAGGTCCCGTCTTTGTCCCATGATGTACTAAGGGTCTTTCCTATCTGGGGAAAGCCCCACAGCTCATCACTGGTGTTCACCGTGACCGAGATCTTGCCCTTGTAGGTCTTTTCATCATTGCTGTCATCGCACGCGTACACGTTTAGAAGCAGCAGCGCGATCATAAGAATATATATTTTTTTCATTATTTCCTCCCTTATGGTAACAGTGGTAAATTCTCTATTGTTAAGTTTATGCTGTTTACTGTAACATATATTGTCAATGTAAAGAATTCTTTTCGATAAAAAAAGATATTCTTACTGATTTTAACGTATTGTTCCCTTTCTGCCCCGGGGTGGAGAGAATTTTTTTCTTGAAATTTTTCGGTAAGAGAGCAATGGTATACAATATTCGTTAATAACGAACAAGAGACGCATTTATAAGTATATGACTATTAAGGTACAATCCATTGAAAGAGGGCACGGTAATCATGAAAGATAAAAGATTATTCATCCTTTTAATCCCATTCTTTTTTGTTCTGTTCCTGGCAACTGCCGGTTGCGACGATACCACAGATACCGACTGGGACGTTGACTCACCCGAAAACCACGGCATGGACCAGGCCCTGCTTGAACAGGCCGCTGACGAAGTTGAAAAGATCGGCGGGCGCCAGGGCTTTGTCATGATCAGGCACGGGGCCATTGTTTTCGAGAAGTATTATTGCGGCACCAGCGAAACCAGAAACATGGCGTGGTCGGTCACGAAATGCTTTGGCGGCACGCTCGTGGGTATCGCCGCAGACCAGGGCCTCCTTGATATTGACGATCCGGTAACCAAATGGATTGACGCTCCCTGGTACACCATTGATGAAGACGCCACCATCAGGCACCTGCTGGGCCAGACCGCCGAAAGCGACCCCCCGGGCACCGGGTTCAACTACGACAGCACGTTGGTGATCAACACGCTCTCGCAGATCGTGACCAGGGCGTCGGGCATGAAAAGCGGGGAATTCGCGAAGACCTGGCTTATGGAGCCGCTCGGCATTACGGATTACACCTGGCCCACCGACGGGTACGGGAACGTGCTTTTCGGGATGGGTATGTACGCCTCATGCAGGGACATCGCCCGCCTGGGGCAGCTGTACCTTGACGGCGGGACCTGGAAGGGGAACAGGATCGTATCTCAGGCGTACACGGACGAGGCGGTGCTGCCGGCCTTTCCCGGGGCAAACGCCGGGTACGGTTTTTTCTGGTGGCTGAATTGGGACGCGGGCGAATGGCACACGGCCCAGGGCACGAACGGCGACGGCAAGATGATCGAGGACGCCCCTGAGAATTTCTATAACGCGACCGGTTTTCTGGGACAGCTCATTTTCGTGATCCCGGATCTTGACATCGTGGCCGTGACCATGGGCACCACGCTTCGCCTGGAGACGCTCATAACCAAGAGGAAATTCTGGGCCGCCATAGAGCCCTGCCTGCCGGCTGAATAACTGAACCGAAACGCGCGCTGTTGCCCCCGGCGGGGATAACAGCGCGGACACGAGCACGGGGGCCCCTCTCTGAAGCAGAAAACACTTGACAGCAGCCGTGATTTGCTGTCATCGTTGGACATCACACGAGAGAGGTTTTTCCATGATAGCGTACCAGCTTACCGTGCCTGTTGAGAATGCCCCCGGGAAACTGGCCAGGGTGACCGCGGTTCTCAACCGGGAAAAAATCAACATCCGCGCCATCACCATTTCTTCTTTCGGCGATAAGGGCTTTTTTAACATCCTCGTTGACGACCCCAGGGGGGCGCAGAAGGCCCTGCTCAAAGAAAACCTGACCGTAGAACTGAATGAGGTCATCGCGGTGCTCATCGACGACAGGCCCGGTGGGCTTGACCGCGTGGTCCAGTTCCTGGCTGAAAGCGCGATCAATATTGAAAACGCGTACGGGTTTGTTCTTGAGAGCCATAAAAACGCGGTATTCGTCATTCAGGTGGATGATATAGAAAAAGCCGTTAACCTGCTTACCGAGAAAAAGTTCAAGACCCTCAATGCCGAGGCCCTCGCGACGATTGAGCCCTTCCATTACATGAAGTACTGATCATTACCGCACCAGGTTGGGCAGAAAAAGAGCGATCTGGGGAAAGGGGATGAGCAGCAGCGTGCACAGCAGCAGGGCGATCAGCAGGGGGATTACCCCCTTGAATATCACGTTCAGAGGAACGTCCCGCGCGACACCGCTTACCACGTAAACATTAACGCCGACCGGGGGAGTGATGACCCCTATCTGGGTCACGAGCACGATGATCACGCCGAACCATATGGGGTCAAAGCCGAGCTTGATGACCACCGGATAAAAAATGGGCACGGTCAGCATGATGAGCGCCAGGGAATCGATAAAACATCCCCCCATAAGATATACCAGGATGATGATGCCCATGATCACCGCAGCGGGAAGATTGAACCCCGAAATCCAGTTCGCGATATCAAACGGGATCCGCGATACGGCCAGGAAGTGGCCGAACACCGTCGCGCCCGCGACAATGATCATGATCATGCACGAGATGCGGGTGGTCTCGTAAAGGGACGCGATAAAGTCCTTCCAGCCCAGCTTTTTTCTGATAACGGCCACACATAGGGTGCCGAACGCGCCCACGGCGCCCGCTTCAGTGGGAGTGAATATGCCGGCGAAAAGCCCGCCCATGACCATCACGAAGATGACCAGGGTCTCGACCAGGCCGGAGAGCGATTCCATTTTTTCTTTAAAGGTGAACTTCGGGCCGCGCGGGCCGAGGTCCGGCTTCAGCGTGGTCCAGATAAGGATCGCGATTATGAAAAAGAGCGTGAGAATGATTCCCGGTATCATGCCGGCCATGAACAGCTTGCCGATCGACTGTTCGGTGAGTATCCCGTAAACGATAAAGATGACACTGGGCGGGATGAGTATGCCCAGGCTGCCTCCCGCGGCAACGACTCCGGTGGCAAGGCCCGGCTTGTAGTTGTACCGTTTCATCTCGGGAAGCGTGGCCGCAGCCATGGTTGCCGCGGTCGCGTTGGTTGACCCGCATATCGCGGCAAACCCGGCGCACGCGCCGATCGTGGCTATGGCAAGGCCCCCGGGAAGGTGGCCGATAAAGCGGTACGCGGCGTCAAAAAGCCTGGAGCTTATGCCCGCGTGAAAGGCGATCTGGCCCATGAACACGAACAGGGGGATGACCGTCAGGTTGTACGAGGCGAAGGTCGAAAACATGTCCTTGGCGAGGAGGTTAAGGGCCGCGTCGAAGTTCACGATCGCGCCGAACCCGAAGAACCCGATAAGGGTCATCAGGAAGCCGATGGGCATCCGTATAAAGATCAGGGTAAAAAGCCCCACAATGCCAATAATGCCGATAATCGTTGGTGTCATTACCGTTCCACTCCTCGTATGGCAAGAAAGAACTCACCGGTCAGCACCAGGCTGAGAAGCGCGCACCCGATCGCGATCCCCATGACAAAGGGGTAGGTGTGCAGCTGGAGCGTGAGGGAAACCTCCCCGGCTTCTTTCAGGCCCAGGGCATACACCATGCTCTGCCATGAAACAACCGCAAAGAGCACTGCCGCGATCAGGTTGTTGGCCACGCTGATCGCCAGGCGCGCGCCTTCAGGCAGGCGTTCAACCAGAAAATCAACGGCGATATGACCTTTTTCTATTGAGGTGTACCCGAGTGAAAACGAGATGACCACTGCCCCGAGAAGGCCGACGGTTTCATAGGTGCCCGGTATGGGCATTCGGAAAAAGCGCAGTATCACATCCGCGACGGTAAGAACCATCATCACGACCACTGCTATGGCCGCGATGCTGTTTGCTTTATTCGCCAGAGCGGATACGATTTTTTCAAAGCGGATCATACTGTTTTCCCGGAACCGCCGCAGGGCCGTTTCCGGTGCCTGCAGCGGAGGTGTGTTTTATTTGCCGTATTCAGCAATGAGTTTTTTCAGCTCGGCAACGCCTTTCGAGCCGTCGATGCCTTTGGTCTTCGTTTCGGCGATGTAGTTGTTGATCACCGGCTCGACCGCCTTTATCCAGCGCTCGTTTTCCTGTGCGGAAAGAGGGATTATCCTGTTTTTAAGCTCAAGCGTGTATTTTCTTCCTTCATTGTCCAGGTCGTCCCATGCCCTGCCGTGTACATCAACCCATTCCGCGCTTACTTCGTCAAAGATTTTTTTCAGATCATCGGACAGGCTGTCCCATTTGTTTTTGTTCATGACCACAAACATGGCGGTGGTGTACCCGATGCCGATACAGTCAGTGGTGCTTTTGATGACTTCACCCTGTCTCCATCCCTTGAGGGTCTCGATCGGGGTCATGGTGCCTTCGACAACCCCTTTCTGCAGCGCTTCATAGGTCTCGCCCTGGGGCATCGCCACAGGGATCCCGCCGAGCGCCTCAACGACCTTGGCGCTCAGGCCGGTTGAGCGGATTTTCATCCCTTTGAGGTTTTCAAGCGTGCTGACCGGCTTTTTGGTATGCAGGATGCCGGGGCCGTGCGCGTGGATGTAGAGTACCTTGACGTCTTTCAGTTCCTCGGGGTTCATCGCGCGGCAGTACGCGTCAGCCGCTTTTGTGGCGGCCATTCCGGTCGGGTATCCGAGAGGGAGGTCTGCTGCTTCCATGACCGGGAAGCGGCCCCTGGTGTACGCGAAACATGACATGCCAAGGTCTGAAATGCCTTTGACAACGCCGTCGTAGCACTCATCGGCCTTGGTAAGGGTCCCGCCGGGAAACACATTGATCTTGACTGCTCCGTCGGTCTTTTTCTCGATTTCTTTGGCCCAGTCCATACCGGCTTTGCACTGGCCGTGTGTGGGCGGGAAGAATATGCTGTAGGAAAGCTCGACAGTGCCCTGGTTCGCCGGTTTACTGCATGAGATCAGCATGCAGAGCGAACATGCGAGTGACAGGAAAAGGATTTTTTTAATCATACTCTACCTCATTATGTAGTGTCGCGTTTAGTGGTCCATTAATAAAAAAACACCTGAAACATACATTCCAGGAGCCCCATCTTCCGGTTATGAAGAGAGAAAATCAAGTAAAATACCTGCGGTGAAGAAAAAATCTAGGCCTCGGGCATGATCCCCTTCCTGAGAAGCGGCTCATATTCACGGAATTTATCGAATTTTTCAAGGTAGTAATCCGTCAGCCATGTATAGGGAAGGTCGTCAAAAGGGTCGGTATAGGAGAGGTAGTCGATATGCCGGTTCCCCTTGAGGTCCAATTCGTGAAACACCGCGTCTTCGGCGCCGTTGAATTCAGTGAGGCGGTATCCGCGTTCCTCGCACATGAACCGGTCAAAAGCCGGGGTCGCCTTGAGCCAGGTCCCGTTGATCAGAAGCTCGGCGAACCCGTGCCCGTAAATGACGTCCCCCGAAAGGGCCTCTTTCATTTTTTCGGGAAGCAGGTGGTTGCGTATGTCGGCGAACCTGATGCGCGCCGGAATTCCGGCAGCGCGCGCCATGGTGACCAGAAGGACCGCTTTGGGCACGCAGAACGTCGCCCTGCTCGCGATTACGTTGCTGGCTATATAGATTTTTTCGTCAAGGAGGTTCATGTAGGGATTGTAGCGCACGGTGTCGCGCACGAAGGTAAAAAGCGCCGCGGCTTTTTCGGCGTCATTGTTCAGGGGGGATGTTATCTCCCGCGTCCGGGACAGCACCGTTTCATGCTTCCCGTCGAAGTATTTTGTCGCTGCGAGGTATTTATCAGTGTCGGTCATGGCTTACTCTCCGTCCCATCCCGCTATGCGCGCCATCATCCACCAGAAGGCCCTGCCTTTAAGCACGCAGTTGAACCCGTGCGTGTGCGCGCACTCGCTGTCGGACACGGGGATGTTTTCACAGTCATCTCCATGCTCTAAGCACCAGTCAGTGCACCAGGAGCAGGCGTCGGTGGTGTCCGGGTAATTGGTGCCGTCAGGGGCCCAGCTTTCGATATCGGCGAAGTCATACAGGATTTTTTTATGTTTACGGCAGAAGTCGCGCACCAGGTCATTGTTGCGCTCCAGGGTCTCTGTGCCGCCGTCAGTGTGCCCGGTCATGTACACGAAGCGCACTGAGGGGTAGGACTCTTCAAGTTCCTCCATGCTGTCAAGGTACTCCTGCACGGTCTCGATTGAATTGCTCGACTGCTGCCCGCACCATGACCACAGGGACACAACATAATGCCCGGTCCCGGCAACAGCGCCGGTGCGCGCCAGGGCGTCATCCCCGTACCAGTAGTCATCGGGCTCGATATAGGTTTCGGGAGGGTTGCCGTCGTACATCCTGAGTGCCGGCGGGTCCTGTTCATCGGGAAGCCCTTCGGTGCCGGATTCACGGCTTTCAAAGGCATAGAGCACACTATCGATATGGTCTTCGAGATAATTTGCCCCGGTAATGAGCTGGCTCCCGTGCGAGGTGTGGGCGTAATGCACGGTAAGGCTCTTCGCTCTTGACAGCCACTTTGACGGGATCGCGGCCAGGTCAGTGCAGGTGTGGTCTATGATCATGCCTTCCCGGCTGTGGTCAGTGTCCTCGGTGCAGAAATGGCACATCAGGCTCAGAATTACGGCAAAGGAGATGAATCCCGGTATTTTTTTCATGGAAGCCTTTGTTATTAAATTGACTGATTATCGCATGGTCCCTTTTTTTATTCAACAGAAAAACCCGGACATGTATTATTATTGTATCATAAGGAGATTGCAATGAAGAAATATATCTTGATACTAGGTATAGCGGCGCTTTTATCCGGGGTGATGCACCTGAACGGAGCAGGGTCGTCATGGAAGGATGAATTCTATGACCGGTACACGTATGAGACTTTCGCCGAATATGCTCCCGCGCGACAGCGGATCGACATGAACGCGATCGATTATCCCTTGCTTCACGCGGCGATATTTTATGAAACCGGCCGGCAGCGGGTGCTCAACGGGCTCCAGCCGTTTAAGCATTCACCGGCACTGGAGCGCGCCGCAAAGGGGCACAGCGATGACATGGTAAGGCTGAATTTTTTCTCGCACCACAGCCCGGCCTTCGGCAAGGGGTCCCTGGCCCAGCGGCTGGCCCTTGTGGGTATAAGCAACGCGAGTTCGGCAGAGAACATATCATATAATTTTGGCATTGAATATGAATCGGGCAGGGGCGTTTTCTCGCCTGACCAGAACGGCGGGTATTTCAGCTATGACTACCGTGGCAAGCCCATTGAGAGCCATAGCTACCTGGGCCTTGCCCGTGCGGCGCTGCAGGGGTGGATGAACTCCCCCGGCCACCGGAAAAATATTTTAAACCCAACATACCTTTACCTGGGTGCCGGCGCGGCCCACTATAAGAACCTGGCTTTCTATAATATGGACAATTTCAAGCTGACCCAGAACTTTTCGAGTGTGAGGGGTAATTAGTGCCCCTTTTTTGTCTCGCCGCAAGGGGGCGATGCTTTTTTAAAAAAAAGCGAAAATATTGCCTGGACGCAGGCAGGGCATATGTTCCTTTCTTTTGCTTGTCCAAAAGAAAGGAACCAAAGAAAACGACACCACCTCAAACGCCGGTGGGGGCTTGCTGCTCATGCGGCGCAGTGCCTTCTCTTCTGTGGTAGTAAATCCCACCGTTAATCGTTATTCCCAGTATCCTGTATTCTCCGTCACCTCTGCGGCATGAATCAATGCTGGAGAGCTCGGATCATCATCCTGATGGCCTCGCTCAACGCAGCCGTCCTGGCTGCGTTATCTGATCTGGAAAAAGTGCGGGCCGGTATCAACCGTAGGGGCGAAGGCCCGCAGGGTGGCGCAAACAGGATGTTTATCGCCACCCATGGGATAAAGTTTCTGCTACAGAAGAATAGCCCGTCGTGGCGTTTGAACGACCGCCCTCTCTTTCGCCCTTTTGCCACGGCACTTCCTCGCTATGCTCGGTCGCTCTGGGCGAGCAGAGAAAGGACATTCCCCTTCACGGCTCAGTGAAGAATTGCTGCGCGACCGTCAGGTCGCTAAAACGTGCGTGAGAGACACCTCTCTCAGTGTGCGCAGAGAAAGGCGATTCTTCTTTTTAACGAACAGCAGTCGGGCAATACACACCGTGAATGATGATTATGTGCTTTTCCTTGCAAGATATTTTTCAAAGACATTCATTAACGCAGTCTTTGATTTTGTTCTGTAAATATAGTAATCGGAATCAAGGGTTATAATTTTATTAATACCGGTTATTTCAGATATAACCATTAAGGAACTGTCGGCCAAATCCATGGGGACATCAGAATACTTCCTGCATAATTCAATAATTCTGTTAAGATGGTCCGGTTCGAGGTTTATAATAGTTATCGCTCCCCGTGAAAGCCAGGTAAGCAAATCGATTTGAACACTCACATTAAAATCAAGCATGTGCGATACTTCTGTTATGACAGGCCAGGAGGTAAACAATATTCCGGTGTAATTCTTAAAAAAATCGGTAACTGACTCATGATAAAAATCACTTTTATCAAATAAGGCGATTATTGGGCCTGCATCAATGAGCGTTTTTATCATGGAGTTTCTTTTTAATCAGGTATTTATAGTTTTGGGAAAGGGTGCCATTATTACTTGAATATTTGCCGAACAAATCTTTACCCAGCTCATAGGGATTCTGGTCATGGTAATTTTTTTCTAAATACATGTTTAAAGCGTCTTTAATGATTGCCGATTTTGACGTGTTGTTTTGTTCAGCAATCTCGTTTAATTTTTTTTCAAGATCACCGGGGAGACGTATTGAAATCATAGAAGTTCTCCTTAATGTATTACATAATGTAATACATTATAGTAACATGTCAAGTTTTATATCAGGAATGTCCCGGAATTCAAGGGAATTGCGCAGGGGGCGCCTGAGCCAGCGGGGCTTTGCCGCTTTTGGAACGACCCAAAAGCGGCGCAAAAGGTCGCCGCTCAGGAGCCGCGGAGGCTGCTCCTCATTCGCCGGAGCGGCTTATTCTTCGTCTCCGTGTATTCATTCGTAAATCTGAATCTGTTCTATTCTATATCGTCCGTCACGTCCGCTGCATTAATTAACAGCAGGGGGCGTGTATAATCCTCGTGATTGACATGCCCAACGCAGCCGTCCTGGCTGCGTTATCTGATCTGGAAAAGTGCGGGCTGGTATCAACCGTAGGGGCGAAGGCCATTGGGGTGGTGCAAATATGGACATTTATCACCACCCCTAAAATAAAGTTTCTGCTACAGAAGAATAGCCCGTCGTGGCGTTTGAACGACCGCCCTCTCTTTCGCCCTTTCTCTGGGCGAGCAGAGAAAGGGCTTATCTATTCACTGCTCAGTGAAGAAACCCGGCGACCGTCAGGTCGCAAAAATGTGCGTGAGAGACACCTCTCTCAGTGTGTGCAGAGAAAGGGCATTCCCCTTCACGGCTCAGTGAAGAATTGCTGCGCGACCGTCAGGTCGCTGAACCGGTAGTGACCGTTCACTATATCGTTGTAACTTATTTCCCGATTGCTTTGAGGATGCGCGAGAATATCTCATCCGCGGGCCCGGTGCCGTCGATGGAGCGAAGCAGGCCGCGTGCCCTGTAGAAGTCGAGCACGGGTACGGTGTCATTGTTATAGACCGTGATCCTGTTTTTCACGGTCTCTTCGTTGTCGTCGCTGCGCTGTATCAGTTCGGCGCCGCACGAGTCGCAGATGCCGTCCTTGAGGGGAGGGGATGCGACCGTATGGTAGATGGCCCCGCAGCCCTTGCAGGTCCTGCGGCCGGTGATCCTGCTTACCACCTCTTCTTCGGGCACGGAGATAAACAGGGCCGCGGTGATGCTGAAAAGCGCGTCCAGCTTTTCAGCCTGGTACACGGTGCGGGGAAACCCGTCCAGGAGAAACCCTTCGGGGCAGTTCTCTTTTACATATGAGAGAATCGCTTCGGTGATAAGCTCAACCGGGCCTATTTCGCCCCGGTCCATGAACACCTTGATCTTTTTGCCCAGTTCAGTGCCGCGCGCGACTTCTGAGCGCAGAACATCCCCTGAAGAGATGTGGGGGATGTTGTAGTGTGTTTTGAGCTCCTTGGCCTGGGTGCCCTTGCCGGACCCCGGGGGGCCGATGAGTACGAGGTTGGTGTTATTCATATTTTATTTCTTCTTTCAGGCGGCCGGTTTCGTTATATATGCGCCAGGTGCCCTTCTTTTCTCCGTTAACGTAAAATCCTTCACTCTCGCGTATGCCGTCAGAAGAGTAATAGGTCCATTTGCCGTGCATTTCTCCCATTTTATAGGTGCCGATGGCCTTTTTGTTGCCGTTTTCGTAGTAGAGATTGGTCTGGCCGTTCCTTTTGCCGTCCGTATACCACACGATTTCTTTGGGTTTGCCGTCAGTATAGTATTCCTGGGATTTGCCGTTTTTTTCGCCATTCCGGTAGTATTCCAGCATATGGGGCATGCCGTTTTCATAGTAGGTTGCCATTTCACCATTAATACTATCCTGCATGAATCTCACTTTGGCCTTCAGCTTGCCCTCTTCGGTATAGTACAGCCATTCGCCGTCTTTTTTGCCTTTGCTGTACGTTCCTTTTAACATGACCACTCTGTCCGTGCCGCGGTAATAGAATGTCCATTCGCCTTCTTTCAGGGAATTTTTATACTGTCCTTCGACTTTCAGGGACTTGTCGTTCCATGACTCCTGGTATGGGCCGTTTTCAATAGCTGCAGAACCTGAATTCTCTTCAATATCAGGTATAAACGTGCCGGAAGTGGCTTCACAGGCGAAAAAGGTAAAGAGAATCAGAATGGCGGAAATAACACGAAAGGGCATGAATCAACCTCTTAATTAAATTTTACTCTTCAGACATAATCCCAATGTACCGATTATTGTAACAGCGGAATGGTTTGAACATTATTAATCAGTGTTTTCAGTCGTCAAACATTTTTTAGTGCAGAGGCAATTTTAACTGCTGCTGCATGAAAATAATCAGGAGTAAACGTTATGATGAGATCACTCTGGACAGCGGCATCGGGAATGGTGGGGCAGCAGTTTAATATAGACACCATATCGAACAATCTTTCAAACGTGAACACCACGGGATTCAAGAAGATGCGCGCTGAATTTGAAGATCTTCTGTACCAGACCCTTCTTATGGCGGGAACGCCCGCGACCGAAGTCACGGAAGTGCCGACCGGCATACAGGTGGGCCATGGCGTGAAGGTGGCGGCTACGCAGAAGATGTTTGAACAGGGAAGCCTTCAGAACACCGAAAACAAGCTCGATCTTGCCCTTGAAGGTGAGGGTTTTTTCAAGATCATGCTGTATGACGGCACCATTGCCTATACCAGGGACGGGTCGTTTAAACTCGATTCAAACCGGCAGGTCGTCACCTCTCAGGGATACCTTCTCGAGCCTCCCCTGGTGCTTCCGGACAATTTCATCATGAACACGCTTGCCATCAGCCAGGACGGCAGGGTCACGGTCAAGGTCGTCGGCTCTGACGACCCCATTGACGTGGGCCAGCTTGAACTCTCCCGTTTTGTCAATCCCGCGGGGCTCCAGAGCATCGGCGGCAACCTGTTCAAGACCACGCCGGCCTCGGGCGAAGAGATCGCGGGACAGCCGGGGATGGAAGGCATGGCAAAGACCCACCAGGGGTTCCTTGAAATGTCGAATGTCAAGGTCGTTGAGGAAATGGTCAACATGATCGTTGCCCAGAGGGCCTATGAAGTGAATTCCAAGGCGATCCATACCTCTGACAGCATGCTGGGGACCGCGATCGGCCTTAAGAGATAATCATGAAATTCTGTAGGATTATAACCGCTTTCATCGTCATTACGGCAATGCCCGCGCGAGGGGCGGTTATAAGCATTTACCTGCATCCGCAGGTCACGGGGTCAGAGCGTTTATGCCTTCGTGACTTGGCGGACGTTGAGGGGGATAAAGAGATCGCGGAAACGCTGGCGCGGACGGAAATCGGCCGCGATCTTTTTTCCGACGGATATATTGACCGCGGCGAACTCCTCCGCCTGCTCAGCGGCGTGGAAGGCGCTGCGGTCTGCATTTACGGGAGCGCGGTCAGGGTGACCGGTCCCGCCGCGCCGGAAAACACCGGCGCTGACCTGGTGCGCACCGGAAAGCCGGTCACCATTATCGTGACGAAAAATTCGCTCCGCGTCCGGTTCAGCGGCACCGCGCTTCAGAGCGGCTCGCTCGGAGACCCGGTGCGGGTGCGAAGTGGCAATAACACGGTCCTTGAGGCCAGGGTGGTGAGCAGGGACACAGTGGAGAAATCCCTATGAAAAAGATACTGGCAGCGGCGCTTCTTGTGGTCGCCATGGGCTCCATGGCGTTGCCCCGCACCCTGTGGCGCGACCGGAACCTGTATTCAACCAGCGGCCAGCTCGGTGTGGGAGACGTGATCGTTGTCGAGATCCGGGACATTTCGTCCATGAGGTTCTCCCTTGACCTTTCCAACAAGAACAATTCCTCGGTTTCGTCGAATCCCGATATGGTCATCACCGGCTTCCTTCCCAAAATCGCCGCTGACCGTACCATAAAAAGCGGCAACGTTACCGATTTCAAAGGCGCGGGCAGGATGTTCTTCACGGTTGCCTCGACCATAACCGCAGAGGCGAACGGGAAATATACCGTGGCCGGAGTGCGGACCTACGCCTTTAACGGCATCACGACCGCGATCAGGGTGAACGGATCGGTCGATTCGGCACTGCTTCAGGGGCGCTCGGTCGATTCGCGGAGCGTTGCCGATTTCAGGATGGAAATAACCGAGACCCGTGTGGGCGTTCCCATACGCAGGGAGCCCCTTAAAGAAGGGGAGACCGCGGCGCTGAGCCTCACTGAAGAGGAAAAGCAGCGGATCATTGTCGATTATCTGCAAAAAATGCTCGGGGAGCTGACACGATAGATGAAAAAGACACTTGCGGCATTGATACTGTGCATGTTCGGCATCGCTGCATACGGCGCCGAGATGTCGGTGAAAATACGGGATATCACCACCATAGACGGGATGAAGAAAAACCAGGTGCTGGGATACGGGCTGGTCGTGGGCCTGCAGGGGACCGGCGACAGCAAAACCTCGCTTGCCGAATCCTCCCTGAAAAACCTTCTGAGCAACCTGGGCATCCAGACCGATACCCTGAAACCGAGAAACTGCGCCGCGGTCATGCTTACGGCCGAGGTCCCGGAAAAGGCCCACCTGGGAGACCGGGTTGACATCGCGGTCTCTTCAATCGGGGACGCGAAGTCCCTTGCCGGAGGGGTGCTGGTGCAGTCCGCGCTCAAGGGCGCGGACGACGCTATTTATGTGGTCGCGCAGGGAGGGCTTGCCCTGCCTGAAAAACAGCCGGGCGGGCAGAGGCCGGTCAAGACCGTTGCCTCTATCAGCGGCGGCGGCGTTGTGGAACGCGAGATCATCCCCGATATTATCAAAGACAACGCGTTCAGCCTGGTAATGAAGGAATGGAACTACGGGCTTGCCGGGTCTATCCTCAAGGCCGTTGAAAACAAGTATCCTGATTCGAAACCCGTGCTCGCTGATGACGGAAAAATCCGCATCACCCTGGTCAAGGACATTCCCCTTGCCGAGTTCATCGGCGAGATACAGAACCTCGAAGTTCCCTATGACCCTGCCGCGGTAGTGGTGATCAACGAAAAGGACGGCACCATCGTTGCCGGCGGCTCGGTGAGCATTTCAGAGTCGATGATCAGCAAGGCGGGCCTGGTCATTGAAATTGAAAACAGCGCTAAAAAAGGCTCCGCCTTTGTACTGAACAATACGACCAGCGTGGCTGATCTTGTCGAGGCCCTGAACACGACGGGCGCGACTACGGCCGATATAATTGCCATTTTTAAGGCCCTGAAAGCGGCCGGTTCGCTTCACGCGGACCTGATTGTGAGGTAAACAATGATCGATAACACGTCCTTTCTTGACACGCTCCGCATGCAGCGGATTGAAACCGGAGAAAACAAAACGGCCCGGGCCCTGTCATCGACTGATTCGCCACGCCGGGGAAACGGGAGCTTTAACGCGATCCTTAAAGAAAATATTGACCTCACCACTGCCCGCGGCAGGGAAAAAAAGAAGCTGATAGACGCCTGTTATGACATGGAATCGATTTTTGTGGGCAAAATGCTCAAGGAGATGAGGAACACGGTCCATAAAAACGACTGGTTTCACGGCGGTTTTGCCGAGGAAATATTCGAAGACATGCTGTATGACGAATACGCCAAAGAGCTTTCGAGGAATTCAAACCTCGGCCTGGCAAATATGCTTTACAAGGAGTTGAGCGCGAAAATCTGAGGTCCCAAAAAAAATATTGACAGTAAAACCTGTCCGGTTATGAATAAGCGGCATTGAACAATGCCGCTTTATTGTTTCGGTTACCGGCCAGCATACCTCAGTTGGTAGAGGAGTCGATTCGTAATCGACCTGTCGCCAGTTCGATTCTGGCTGCTGGCTCATTTCCTTTTTTCACTCTATCCCCAATTTGGGGATAACATCGCTGAAGAGTCACCGAGGACGGCGGTTAATAAAATATTTCTTTACTGGCCTCGCTAACCTCTTAAGAGCCCTTGCGTGAGACTTCT
>ERZ795048.816-NODE-816-length-31043-cov-8.447689_pt1 | contig 31043 bp, 28 predicted proteins | sample MGYA00375132_ERZ795048 | MGnify/ENA primary metagenome ERZ795048 (study PRJEB30177, sample SAMN05720225) | activated sludge metagenome | isolation source: Anaerobic digester | place: Hong Kong | collected 2014-12-17 ... | reverse complement strand
CTAAACGAAGATCAACATTTATAAATCGTTGATTATTAATTAATATTATGAAATTGTCACGATTCCCGGATTAACCCCAATACTGTTCACTTAAGGTAAAAGCCCTCCCGCCCCATGAAACCTCACTGACATCCTGTCCCCTGGATTCCGGACCTCGGTCCGAAAGGACTCGGCCCGAAAGGACTCGGCCCGGAATGACAAGCTTAAGTTAACGGTATTGGGATTAACCCGGATTTCTCTGTGAGAAATCCGGAAAATCGCGATAACACCTGTCCTGCTGCGTTGCGGCGTCAATTCGGGCTCGGTTACATACGGCACAGTATGCTTCCTCACCACTCACTCGCCGCGCCTTGTATTACAGGCATTCTCACGATTTTTAACCTGCACCGGTGAGAAAGGCAGGTCAATAATATTCAATAATGACATCGACGGAATTATCGCGAAGTTTTCCGGCGAGGTGCTGCACGAGATGGCTTTTCAATCCCATTTCCACCGGGGTATCCTCACCTGTCGAGGCCTTGTTCAAACCCTGCCCGTGGAGAATCGTCACCCTGTCGGCTTTCCTGAGAATTTCAGCGAGTTGTTTTGCCGGAGATAGTTTTTCCTCTTCAGCCGTGGTTGACAGCCGCGCCGGTTTCGCTCCCATTCTTTTGTTCGAGTACAGGTACGCTATGTCCATAACTTCTTTTCGCGGCTCGTAATACGGCACTCTGTCATATTCGTCTATCGCGTGCATGAGCGTAATGATTCCTTCGGTAACGAGGTCGGCTCCATCCATCGACGAACCCGGCGGGACATCCGCGGGCACGGAAGCCGGGTCGGAATCGAGAACCAGTTCCCTGTTCAATTCCCGGGCTATTATCTTCGAGAGCGTTCCGCCGGATATTATTTTTTTGCCCGGCAGCGAGGCGAACCGCCCGGCAAGCTCAGTGTCATTCGATCTGTCCGACGGTGTTCCTATCGCGAGAACTACGTCCCTGAAATCCCTGCATTTCACGACGGCGACGCTGGCGTCGTCCCGGATGTGGTTATTGAAATTAGTTTTGACTTTCTGAATAATCGACTCCGCGATTTTCACGGGCTCGAATCCCCGGATCAACATGTCCTGCACGAACTTCAGTAATTCCGTTCTGCTCCATTCTTTTCCATTGCCGGCCAGGGAGGAATTGGTCACGCCGTCCGAAACGAGTATGATCGAGTCCTCTTTTTCGAGTTTCAGCCTGAGCCTGGACAGCTCTATGCCTTTTATCGATTTAACTTCGTACTCGGGGTTGAGCACTGTCGCTCCCCGGAATATGAAACATCTCGGGTTATCGAATTCCACGATGTCTGTTTCGCCGTCGTTTTTTATTCTGACGATAGTGAACGTGGAGTATGCCATGTGCCTTACTTTGCATGTAGGCAGTGTGCTGGCTATCGTTTCGACGATATCATCGATCGGAAGATTTTCCTTGAATAATTTAAGCGCGATTTTTTCCGTCAGTGTGGAGAGGATGTTCGCTTTGACGCCGCTCCCGAGCCCGTCCGCGAGAACCAGCACCGTTTCGTTGACGTCTCTCAGCCGGCCTATCGAGTCGCCGCAGAGCTCTTCCCCGGTTTTCGACAGTTGTTTTGTCTTTACTTCAATAAACATATTGAATTCAATCCTTTGCCGTTTCGTCATCGAAAAGGTTTTTCAGCCGTGTTAAAAGAACTTTCGTGTCCGCGGTTGTCTCTCCGAGCAGGCCCGCGATTTCATGGGCGACCTTCATCTGGTTTTCTATGACGATCTCGGCTTTTTCGAGAGTTTCTTTTTTAACGGTTGCAATCTTTTTTTCATGATCGACCCTGTCGGTTACGTCCACGTATATCCCGACCAGAATCTCTTCTCCCGGTATAAGGAAAACAAGTTCGCTCAGAGTGGCGCCGTCGTGTTCGATGTTATGGTTTGTGAAATGTTTCCCCGTCCGCAGAACCCTTTTATAGCTGTTGGGGTCGAGAAAAGGCTCAATCGGCCTGCCTGCGATATCGTCCATTTTCAGGTTGAATATTTTTTCGAACGACGGGTTGATGCTGAGAAACCTGAAGTCACCGTCCACGATCGATATCGCGTTCGGCGTTGTGCGCACTATCTCGTTTGCGAGGCTTTCGGCCCGGAACCTCATGTAAGGAATACACATTTCGGCTTCCGCCATTCCCTGGAAGACGGCGATCGCTTTTTCGCGGCAGGTGTTATACCCGCATGCACCGCAGTTGTGCTCGTCTTCCGGTTTCGTTTTGCCCGTGAGCTTTAAAATCGCGACGATCTCTTCTTCGGACGGCAGTGGCAATTCCAGCGGGGGCGAATCGAACGACCGCCCGAGGTCTGCCGGGAAAACGCCTTTCCCTTCCATGGAAGCGAGCTCAAGCAGGTTGTTCCTTCTTTCCCACAAGTCGGGTCCCTGCGCCGCGCCCGCGCCCATGAGGCAGCCGCCTTTGCATGCGAGCGCTTCGATTATCCTGATATTCTTCAGGCCGTTCAACTCTTCGAGGGTATCCATGATATCCGGAACGCCGCTGACTGAAATCACCGTTGGATCGAAGGAATCGTCCTCTATGCCCGCCGATTTTATAAGGCCGTTCACGATCGGGAACAGTTCGCCTTTGCCTGCGGGCTCATTGTCGAAACCGGATTCGGTGGAGCCGGTTTCATCGATCTCTTCCGCGATGAATTTTCTGAGTTCGTCGAAAGTGAGAACCGCGTCGATTCCGAAATCCGGCGCCTCGTTTTTCTTTGCGACACATGGCCCGATGAAGACGATCGCCGTGTCGTCACCATGCACGGCCCGAAGCTCACGCGCATGCGCCGCCATCGGGCTTACCACCGGCGCGAGGTGTTCAACATGTTCGGGATAATACTTTTCAACAAGCGAAACGACGGCAGGACATGCTGTGCTGATAACAGGTTTTTCATGCCCGGCGCAGGACAGATGTTCGAGAGCTACGGCTTCGGCGGTCACGCATGTCTCTTCAACACGGTCGAATCCCGAACGCTTCAGCGCACCGATGATTTTATATATATCTTTGTAGAATATTCCTTTGGCCGACGGGGCGATGCTTGCGATAACCTTTCTGCCCGATGCAAGAAGTGTCCTGACTTTGTCGATGTCGCTCCGGATGGTCTTGGCTTTCTGCGGGCATATCACGACACAGGAGCCGTCGCCGATACATCGTTCTTCAACGACCTCGGCTCTGCCGTCGATCACTCGTATTGCCTTGACGGGGCAAAACCTGACGCATTTATAACAATCTTTGCATTCAACCTTATCTATGGAGATTAACGCCATATTAACGCCTCCGATAACAAAACAAGTAAATCCAACAACTTTGTTCAAATTATCGAATAAAAACCAATTAATTCAATTTATTGATCAAGGTGTTCGGTCGGGAAATTTTTCCAGCAGAGTCCGGCAGTAGTTTTCTGCTTCTTCGGGGAGGTTTTCCGATTGCAGCACAATACGGGCGTTTGTCAGCGCCGGTTCGAATTCTTTAACTTTTACATGGCAGATTGTTTTGTAAAACGGGATAAGGTACGTCTCTTCGAAATCGTTCAGTTCGTAAAGCAATTTCAGCGCCTCATGAAAATCGGCTTCGTCGTAATGTTCCAGGAAACTAATAAATTTCATGTACTTATTAACGTCGAGCCTTGTATCGTCAGGCAGTTTTTCAGAGTTGATTAACTCGGTCAGTAATTTTTTAGCCCAGTTCAATCTGTCGAGTTTAATATAGCATATTGATAAATTAAACCTGGTTGTGATGTTATCCGGAGAGTATCTTAATGCCCTTTTATATTCATTAACGGCTTCCTTGTATTGATGATGCTTGAATAAAAAGATTCCTTTTTCATTATGGATTTTGCACAGAAGTTCATCAGAGTGTTTTTCCGTGAAAAATTCCTGAAGATCGTAAACATTCACTTGTTTATCTTCATCTGAAGGATTAAGCCTGAATTCATTCCATTTTTCCACGTTTGCTTTGACTCCGACCGACAGGGTCGATGATGAATGGAATTCGGCCTCGGCCAGCAGTGGATAGAAAACGGCGCAGGGATCTTCAACGGTGAAAACGGGTTCGCAATTTTCGGTTATATGCCGGGTGCTGTTGTCATAACTCATCCCGGGGAAATTTTTGTGATGTTCGATGATTATGTATTTTATGTTCTGTTCTTTCCAAGAACTATATATCAGGTCATAGTGACATGGCACATTCGGCTTCTGGTAGTCATCGCAATAGACTGATATGAACGGAGCGTTTGTGCAGAGAAAATCTTTTTCGCCCTTTGAATGAATGAAATCTATTGCTTTTTTCATTCCTGATTTAAGGCCGGCTATTTTAAATGCATACCGGCAGCCTCTCAGTATTATCCATGCAAGCAGCAACAGTCCCGCAGCGGGAGGGAGCAAGGATAATCCGACAGCGGCGAATATCGACAGAAACGGAACGAATATCGTCGATGCACGGGTTGATTTGTAAGGGATATAAGTGAGAAATAAAAATGTTATCACTCCGGCGGTGGCAAAGTAGAGTTTCAGCGGATCGACTGCTGAATATGAAACAACGATACCGGCTATGCCTGCCAGGAGTACTGCCGTGCCTTCGGTTTTCCTTAACAGATCTATGTAAAACAGCCATCTGAAATGCTTCGGCAGTGTAACCTGATAATCATCGGCGGCGTTCTGTGTCCCGTTCAGCCGGAACCACATGAGTTTTATCAAGTTGAATGTTTCCTGTGTTATCGTTGATGCTTTTGCTTCTTTAAGAACTTTGCCTATCAGGAAAAAAGGCACGTCTGTAATAATTACAAAAACCGCCGCGATTACAGCGGGAATCGACAGGGACATTAACAGCATAACCCATGAATAATCGCCGCTGATGAATAAGTATGCTGTTTCAAGGATGAAAAATACCGGCATGATAAGTACGATCCATGCCTTGTTGAACTCGATAACTCCGGCCAGGCAGAATCCGGTGAAGCAGAGTATGAGAATGATCAATGAGTAGTTCTGCTGGCCCGGGACGACGTTCTGATATACGATTTTCGTGAGTACCAGTGATGAAAAGAAAAGTAAAAAGAAAAAGGAGGCGCCTATTTCAGGTTCCGCCGATCTGGATTCGAGAATGTGGAGTCCGCTGAACGAAATTATCAGCGCCGCGCAGAGCCCTGGAATTACTCCGTAGAGATGATTTGTCACCATGAACACTATAGGAATTGTCAGGGAGCCCATCACGACGGAAGGGATTACGGAAGATATGTCTTTTTTCCTGAACAGCAGTGATGAAATATACTGAGCCAGCGAGTGCCAGAATTTATAGTACGCAATAGGGGCAATGTGATTGACCCTGTATTTTTCAAGAAGATTGGTTCGTTCTCTTTCATCAGGGTGTTTCAATTGATCTATGAAGGCCCTGTAATGCGACAGCGAGAACCTGATCAGCCATTTGATAACGAGGACTTCACGGCAGTATGCGGCCTCATCCCATAAAAACAGGCCTTTGCTTTTTAATTTAAGTATTCTTATAAATACACCGATAATAATAACTGTATATATAATATGGGTTTTGTATTGCGGAATTGAATTAAAAAAATCATTTATCATGACAGCCTTCATTTAAGGAAGCGCTAAGAATCGAAGCAGATTATAGCATATTGAGAGATAACATGAAACATCAGGAATCCAGAGCAGAAAATTTGAATTTCGATGATTATCCGAATCCCGAAACTGCGCCCGTTAAACTCGTTAAAAACAAAAGAGCGGCTATTATTCAATCGAGTTATATCCCCTGGAAAGGGTATTTCGATATCATTTCGAGCGTTGACGAGTTCATTCTTTTCGACGATGTTCAGTACACCCGAAGAGACTGGCGGAACAGGAATAAGATCAAAACTCCCGGTGGCCCGCAGTGGATATCCATTCCCGTGGAATGCAAAAACAAATATCTTCAGAAGGTTAAAGAGACCCGGATTTGTGACCCGAAGTGGGCGTGCAAGCACTGGAAAACCATCGAGCATAACTATTCAAAAGCGAAGTATTTTGGCGATTACAAAAATTTATTCGAGGAGTTATATCTCGGTCGGTCGTATGAGTATCTGAGCGAAGTCAACTTCCGGTTGATACAAGCGATATGCGGGATACTGGGAATCGACACGAGGATATCGTGGTCGATGGATTACGAGGTCATCGATGGAAGAAACGAGAGGCTGATAAGTCTCTGCAAACAGGTGGGCGCGTGTGAATACCTGTCCGGGCCGTCGGCGAAAAGCTATACCGAAGAAAGTATGTTTCAGGCGGAGAATATAAAACTCACATTCGTGGATTACTCAGGATATCCTGAATATAATCAGCTTTACGAACCTTTTGATCATTTTGTGAGCGTGATAGATTTGATTTTCAATGAAGGCCCGAACGCGACAAAATTCATGAAGAGATTGTGAATATGAAGATTTCCGTAGTGACAACTATGTATTATTCGGCTTCTTACCTTGAAGAATTTTATGCAAGAGTCAGAAATGCGGTTCTGAGTATCACCGGTGATTATGAGATAATATTCGTGAATGACGGGTCGCCCGACAATTCGCTTCAGGTTGCGGTTTCGATTTTCGAGAACGATCCCCGGGTGAAGGTTATCGATCTTTCGAGGAATTTCGGGCACCATAAAGCGATAATGACGGGACTGTCGCATGTTACGGGCGATCTCGTATATCTGATAGACTGCGATCTCGAAGAAGAGCCGGAATTGATAAAAGAGTTTTACGAGGAAATGCTCAGGAGCGAGGCGGATGTCGTTTACGGGGCTCAGCAGAATCGCAAGGGCGGTTATTTTGAAAAGGTGACAGGAGCCTTGTTCTACAAAATCATCAACATGCTCTCCGATCACAGGGTGCCGTCCAATCTTGTAACGGTCAGGTTGATGTCGAGAAGATATGTGGACAGCCTTGTCGAATTCAGGGATCAGGAACTTTTCATGGCAGGGTTATGGGTGATTACGGGTTATAAACAGGTCGAGAAAACCATAGTCAAGGGTGATAAGGGATCGAGTACGTATAATCTAACAAGAAAAATAACCAACCTGATAAACGCTGTAACTTCCTTTACCAATCGTCCACTGATTTATATATTTTACCTGGGATGCCTGATGATATTCGGTTCGTCGGTGTCGGCGCTGTACCTTATCATCAGAAAAGTGTTTTTCCACGTTTTCCTTTCCGGATGGTCATCCCTTATTGTATCGATATGGATGATGGGAGGGATTACGATATTCAGTATCGGCGTTATAGGCATTTACCTGTCGAGGGTGTTTATGGAAACCAAAGACAGGCCGTACACGGTTATAAGGAGAATTTACAAAAGAGATTAACAGGATATTTTTTGAAAGGATTGTTATGGAGCAGAAACTCAAGCAGATATTTTCGGACATATTGAAATTGAGCATCGATGAGATCGATGATGAAACATCAATGAAAACAGTGAAGAAGTGGGATTCGCTGAAACACATGAAACTGATAACCGCCATCGAGGAAGAGATGGGCGTTCCTCGCCTGGGGATGAACGAGATTGTAAAGATGACCGACTTCAAAATTGTGAAAGAGATTCTTTCCGAAAAAGGAGTTGTTTTTTAACATTGGAAATCAGGGGCAGAAGAATCATAGTAACAGGCGGCGCAAAGGGAATCGGACGGGCGCTTGCCGGAAGGCTATCGGGTCTCGGGGCGGTGGTCGGCGTATATGACATCGACCGTGCGTCGCTGGATTCTCTTTCTGAAGAATTCGAAAATATTCATTGTTACGAATGTGACCTGACGGACGAGAAGCAGGTTTCGGAAACGGTTGACAGGTCGTACAGGGAAATGGGCGGCATCGAAATTCTGGTGAACAATGCCGGCGCTATCCTGAATTCCCCGCTTGTCGGATTTTCGTCGGACGGGATCAGGATGCACGATGTGGCCGGCTGGGAACGGAGTATCGCGGTAAACCTGAGTTCGGTTTTTTACACGACCGTAAATGTAGTCGGGAAGATGGTGTCGGACAGGGCGCGGGGTTTGATCGTTAATGTGAGTTCGATATGTGCGTCCGGGAACGCCGGGCAGTGCGCCTATTCTGCGGCTAAAGCCGGGGTCAACGCGCTCACGGTCACATGGGCGAAGGAGCTTTCTCCGTTTGGCATCAGGGTTGCCGGAGTCGCGCCGGGATTTACCGAAACCGGCTCGATGGCGTCGAGCATGACAGAAGAAAAAATCGAAGAGTGGTCGGAGCTTACCCCTTCCGGCAGGATGGCTGCGCCGGAAGAGATCGCCGACGGGATAGTGTTTATTATCGGGAACGATTTTATCAACGGCAGGATCATTGAAATCGATGGAGGCCTCAGAATATAAAGTCTCTGACGTGATTTTTTGAGGCAAGAGGAAGATTATGAGCAGAATTGTAATATTCGGAACCGAGAAACTCGCCGAACTGGCGCATTTTTATTTTACCCATGACAGTGAACACGATGTTGTTGCGTTCACGGTGGATCAGGCCTACATCGGCGAAGGCGAGTTCTGCGGTTTGCCTGTTGTCCCTTTCGAAAACGTGGTCGAGTTGTATCCTCCCGATGAATTCAAAATGTTTGTTGCGCTGGGATATAAAAAACTGAACTCAATCCGTTCTCAGAAATATTTTGAATCCAAGAGCAAGGGCTATGAACTGGTAAGCTACATCAGCACGAAAGCGACGCACTGGGGCGACACCGATATCGGCGACAACTGTATAATAATGGAAAACCAGGTGATTCAGCCTTTTGTCCGGATCGGTAACAATGTCGTGATATGGAGCGGTAATCATTTCGGGCATAATGTCGTTATTGGGGATCATGTTTTCATCGCTTCGCACGTCGTCATGTCCGGGGGGGTCGAGATCGGCGATCACAGCTTCATCGGTGTCAACGTATCGATCAGGGACCAGGTGAAGATAGGCAGGGAATGCATCATCGGTGCCGGAGCCGTCATGCTTAACGATGCAGATGACAGGGAAGTTTATATCGCCGAGCCTACGGAACTGTACCGGCTCGACAGTGAAGCGTTCGAAAGGATGATGGAGATATCGAGATAGTGAAGTTGTCTTTTTCCCGGAGTATAAATGAAAATCATTTTTGTAAATATTTATTCCACGGACACGATGGCGGAATATCTCCTTTCGTCCTATGTGTTGAAGGCATATATTGAATCGGTGTCTGACGGCGATTCGCCGGGCATAGAAGTGCTGAATTTCAGCTCCGGTTCCTCCCCGGAAGAAATCGCAGATTCCATAAATTCACGCTCGCCGGACGTTGCGGGGTTCAGTTGTTACGTGTGGAATATCGAGTCTGTCCTGAGCGTCGCTGAGCAGTTGAGGAAAACAACAGGCGCGGCAAGGATATTCGGCGGCCCGGAAATTACCATCGAAAGAATAGCCACTTTTTCCGATCCCCGGGTTGCGGATTATTATGTTGTCGGCGAGGGCGAGGTAACACTGAAGGAGTTGCTGGAAGCGATCAGGCCGGGTTGCGGGAAAGCGGTTGCGATGCCGCCCGGTGTTGCGTACTGGGACGGCGGTAAAATCGCTTTCAATAAGCGGGAAGGCCGTATAACGAATCTCGATTCGATACCCTCGGTGTACCTTTCCGGAGCTATGGAGAGCAGGCATTACGACAGGGGACAGGCATTCCTTGAAACTCAGAGAGGATGCAGGTTTAAATGTAAATACTGCGTGTATCACAAAAACCTGTCATCCATTTCCTACTATTCGCTCGAAAGGATTTTCGACGAACTGAGGTTCCTGATCGAGGAGAAGAATATCCAGGCGCTGAGAATATTCGATTCGGTTTTTACTTCCGATCTGGGCCGCGCGAAGAGCATCGTCGAGTTCCTTATCGATCTCAGGGATAGCGCCGGGGTGCGGTTGCCGTGGATTTACTGGGAATATACTTATAACAGCATCGACGAGGAGTTTCTCGAATTGTTGTCCGGGCTCAAGACAAAGGAATTCATCCTGAACAGTTCGGAAGTCGAGCCGGTCGACAGGCCGCAGCATTACTCAGAGCTGCTTCGCGATTACACCGCGATTAATTGCGTTGGTGTTCAGTCTTTCAACCGGGATTCTCTGAGGTCGGTGAACAGGATGAAGGTCGACAGGGACAGGTTCGGGGAATTCATGGGTTTGATGAAAAAATTCAATCTTGTGTTGAAGGCTGATTTGATACTCGGGTTGCCGTATGAGACGATAGACACGTATTTTGACGGGCTGGAATATTTTGCGGAATTTTTCAGAGGCACGGACCATATATTGAATATACACAGGTTGCAGATACTGCCCGGCTCGGACCTGGAGAAGTGCTGCGGCGAATTCGGGATCGATTATTCGGCGGCGGCGCCGCACAATGTCTTCGCCACCAGTACGATGAGCAGGGAGGATATGAATACGGCTTCGAGGCTCACCGCGTTAATATTCAGGATATTGAATTCGCCGTTGAGAGAGAAATATTTCGAGGCGAAAAACAGGTCGAAACTATCCGTGAGGGTGATTGCTGAAAAGATTTATCAGCTTATGATTTCGGACGATACGGTAAACAAATCGAGGCTCGTTGTTTCGGAACTGGTGGACGATTCCTACTGGAACAGGGAAGTTTTCGAGGAGATAAAGTCGGAATGGCTTGTAAAAACGTTAAATTCCATATGAGGCATAAGGCGCGAAATGGAAATTCCGGAAATTGAGAACATGAAATTCAGAGAAATCTGCAACGAGCTTGAAAGGCTGACGGCGGAGAATTCGAATTGCCCTGCTTTTTCAGTTGCCTTTCTGAGTAATGTTACGATGGAGCCTGTTTTCCCGTTCATAAAATATTTCCTGTGCCGTGAGCGGTTTGCTCCCGCGATTGTAGAGACCGGTTTCGATAATATTCTTCAGGAAGTCTCGAAAAGCGAAAGTAATATCTACCATGAAGATGTGAAGCTCATTGTTCTCAACGTGAAGCTTGAAGCCTTTTCGGAAATACTCTCCCGTGAATTTATGTCCGCGGGGCCGGGATCGATAGAAAGCGAAGAGGGCCGCCTGCTGGATTATATTGAAACGGTTATCGAAGAGATCAGGAAAAGGTCGGCAGTCCCCGTGGCTCTGCATAATTTCGAGATACCCGTGTTCACGGCGGGGGGAGTGTACGATTCGCTTGACGCAGGAAGCCGCCTCAATTCGGTCCGGAAGCTCAATTTCAGACTGATGGAGAAGATCGAAAAAACGGAAGGCGTGTATATTGTCGATGCGGACCGCGTGCAGTCTCACATCGGGTATGACGATTATTTCGATTCGAGATACTGGCATATAGGCAGATCGCCTTATACCAACAGGGCTGCGGAAAAGCTGTCTCATGAATATCTGAAAATCCTGCGCGCATTGTATGGGAAAACGAAGAAGTGCCTTGTGCTCGATTGCGATAACACGCTCTGGGGCGGCGTGATCGGAGAGGACGGGATGGGCGGAATCGCTGTCGGCCACACATATCCCGGCTCGGCGTTCCGCGATTTCCAGTATGCGGTAAAAGAACTGTACGACAGGGGGATAATGCTCGCGCTGTGCAGCAAAAACAATCCCGCCGATGTAATGCAGGTGCTGGAAGAACACCCGGACATGGTGTTGAGAAAAGAGCATTTCGTCGCGTTCAGCATAAACTGGGACAACAAAACTGACGGCCTGAAGGAGATAGCGCGCGAACTGAACATCGGCCCTGACAGCATGGTGTTTCTCGATGACAGCGATTTTGAAGTCAGCATGGTGAAAAATGTCCTGCCGCAGGTCGTCGCGCTCAAAATGCCGGATGATCCGTCTCTTTATCGGGACATGCTTCTTTCCTGCGGATATTTCGATTCTCTGGTGATAACCGAGGAAGACAGGAACAGGAGCGGGATGTACTTCGCGGAAACAAAAAGGAAGTCGGCGGCCGGCGTCGCCGATTCAATCATGGATTATTTCGAATCGCTTGAGATGGAAATCGAGATTCGATTCGCTGATGAATATTCAATCCCGAGGATATCGCAGTTGACGCAGCGGACGAACCAGTTCAATCTCACGACGAGGAGATATTCGGAGACGGACATAAGAAATCTGTCCCGGTCGGAAAACGCGGATGTGCTTTCACTGCGTTTAAAAGATAAATTCGGGGACAGCGGGATAGTCGGCGCTGCGATACTGAGATATGAAGGCGATTTATGCGAAATAGACACGTTTCTTCTGAGTTGCAGGGTCATCGGGAGGGGAGCCGAGGACGTATTGCTGTCCGAACTCTTTTATATAGAAGACGCCGGAAGGTGCCTGAAAATGAAAGGCGTGTACGCGCCGACTGAAAAGAACGGACAGACACTGGAGTTTTATCCATCAAGAGGTTTCGAACTGATTGAGGATACGGAAAACAGGAAAGTGTTCTGCCGGGATATAGTTGCGAGGGAGAGAAAGATTCCGGAGTATTTCAAAAAAGTGACGGTAAACGACAGTGTCGTTTTCGAAAAATGAAGGAGAAGAGCGATGAAGTGGAAGAAGCTGGGATTGATTATAGAGCCGAAGGGATATTACTGGATGGTGAGTCATGCTCAGAATCCTTTTCCTGAAAAGATGGACGACAGCAGGTACAAAATTCATTTCGCGGGAAGGAACAAAGACAATCTCGCGCATGGCGGGTACGCGATTCTTGATATGAAAGATCCTCTGGCAGGGTGCGAGGTCGAGGAGAAGCCGACCATCACTCTCGGCAGTGCGGGATGTTTTGACGACTGCGGGGTTATGCCTTCGTGCATCGTCGAGCAGGACGGTGTCAAATATATGTATACTACCGGGTGGACACAGGCGCGGCGGACCCCGTTTTCATTTTTTATCGGACTTTTTATCAGCCGCGATGGCGGCGACAACTGGGAAAGATATTCTCTCGCCCCGGTTCTCGGACGGTCGTTCAACGATCCGTACCTGTCGTGCTCGCCCTGGGTGATAATCGAGAACGGGGTGTGGAGGATGTGGTACGTGTCGGGCACAGGCTGGGAGGATGAGCCGTTCAAGGCAAAACCGAAGCACTATTATCACATCAAATATGCCGAGTCCGATGACGGCATTGCATGGAGAAACGAAGGGCATGTCTGCATAGATTACGAAAACGAAGAATATGCGATAGCAAGGCCGACGGTTTCATTCAGTGATGGGTTATACCGGATGTGGTATTGCTACCGGGGCGGGGAAAACACTTACAGGGCGGGGTATGCCGAATCGCGGGACGGGCTTGAATGGACGAGGAAAGACGGCGAGGTGGGCATAGATGTATCGGAAGATGGCTGGGATTCGGAAATGATATGTTACCCGTGTATGTTTCATCATGATGGCGATACTTATCTTATATATAACGGTAATTCGTTCGGCTCGACAGGTGTCGGACTGGCCGTTCTGGAAAAGGAAGGCAAGTAGTCAGGCGGATGAAAGTTTGCAGAGCGTGCGCGGCGAGATTCGATGATTCGGGCTGGAAGTGTGCAGAGTGCGGATACGAGCCGGTCGAAATAGACGGGTTCGTTGCGCATGCGCCGGAATATGCTGAACAGAGCGGCGGATTCGAGCCTGAGTTTTTTAAGGTTCTTTCGGAAATCGAAGAAAAAAGTTTCTGGTTCAGGGCAAGAAACAAACTCATAGTTTCACTTGCAGATAAATATTTCAAAGATGCGGATTCTTTTCTGGAACTTGGTTGCGGTACGGGGTTTGTCCTCAGGGAAATAGCAAAGTCCTGTGATTTCACGAGAGTTTATGGAAGTGACATTTTTGTGGAGGGGCTGAGGTTCGCGCGCGAGAGGGTTGCGGGCTCGGCGGAACTTTTTCAGGCGGACGCGACGGATTTGCCGTTTGAAGATGAATTCGATTTGATCGGTGTTTTCGATCTCATCGAGCATATCGAGGATGACAGGGCTGTTCTGCAAAGCATCTATCGTTCGCTGAAGCCGGGTGGCGGCGTGATCATAACCGTGCCGCAGCATCCTTTCTTATGGAGTACGGTTGACGAATACACGCATCATGTGCGCAGGTATACGAAAAGAAACCTGCACGATATCGTCGCGGGTTCGGGTTTCGAAATTCTTAGATCTACATCTTTTGTAACATCTCTTTTTCCTGTGATGCTGATATCGCGTCTCAGGGACAGAAACAGAAAAAGCCAATTCGATTCAAGGGCGGAGCATGATATCAACAGTACCCTGTCATCACTGTTCGAAAAAATGCTGTCCGCAGAGATAAGATTAGTCGAGTCGGGAGTGAGCCTGCCTTTCGGCGGCTCGCTGGTCGTGGCGGCACGGAAACCCGGCTGATTTTTCCGGATGGATGCTGTGTTGAATACTATTTGTTGACATTACAGTCATGAATAACATATTCTGAACAACATATTCACGATGACCGGGGGGAGAGCCAATGTATACAGAAGAGCGGGAAATAACAAAACAGGTAAAGCTTTGCGACATATCGGGCAATTTGAATCCTGAAGCGACGGGATGGTCGAGGTTTCCGCTGCATGTATGCAATCTTTCGGGTCACTGGCCGCGCAAGAAAAAATGGAATTACTGGAATATAACCACCGACAGATTTTCGTTTTCTTCGACGATAGCGAACGTCGATTATATCGGCCTGAACTCGTTTTATTTCCTCGATTATGAAAAAAACGAAATCATCGAAAGGGTGGCGCCGACTCCGCTGGGGACATGTGTTCAGGTGGGGCCGCTGGTCACTTCGAACGCATTCGCCGATAGTTTCGGATTAAAGACACAGTATATTCATGACGGGAACGTGATGACAATGAAGGTTGATAACAAAGGGCAGGGCGGAATCGATCTGAAATGTGATCTCAGGATAACCAGCCCCGATGGGCATGAGACATTAAGCGTTGTTGTGCCGTGGGGACATAAAAGATTTCAGTATACGAGCAAGCAGAACACGCTGCCGGTGAAAGGGATCATCGAAATAAACGGTCGGGTTTTCGATCTCAGCGAAGAGGAAAACGCTTATGCCTGCCTGGATTTCGGAAGAGGGATATGGCCGTATGCGGTGAAGTGGAACTGGGGCTCGGCATCGGGTAAACAGGGCGATCATGTCATCGGATTGAACTTCGGCGGCAAATGGACGGACAACACAGGTTCGACGGAGAACGGTATATGTATAGATGGAAAGCTGTACAAGAACGGCGAGGATATCGACTGGGAATACGACACCGATAATTTCATGGCTCCATGGCGGATAAAGAGCCGGAAATCGGACATGTTCGACCTGACCATGACTCCATTCTACGACAAACACAGCAAGCTTAATCTGGGTGCGATCAGAACAGAGGTCCATCAATGTTTCGGCGTGTATGAAGGTGAAATAAACATCGACGGCAAAAAATATGAAATCAGCGGACTTAAAGGCTGGGCGGAAGAGCACATAGGCTTATGGTGATGTTTCCAGCCCGGCAGTTGCTCTGTATGTTTCGACACCGCCGCTGAGGTTCTTCGATTTGAAACCGGCCTGAACAAGTATTCTGTGAGCAAGGTATCCTCTTAATCCAATGGCGCAGTACGGAATGTAGGTTTTGTTCCTGTCGAGTTCGTGAAGCCGGCTTCTCAGTTCCCTCAACGGGATGTGAAGCGAGCCTTCAAGCGGATCGAACACCTCGAATTCTTCATTATCTCTCAACTCGATAAAGACGTACTTTTCTTTATCCAGGTCTTCGATCTCGTTCCAGTGAACAACTTCGTGATCGCCTTTCAGGATATTGCCCGCGACGAAGCCTGCTATATTAACCGGGTCTTTAGCGGAAGAGAAGGGCGGCGCGTAAGCCAGTTCCAGTTCTTCGAGATCGAAAACGTTCATCTGCGCTTTCATGGCAGTGGCTATGACATCGATTCTTTTGTCCGCTCCCTTTTCTCCGACGATCTGTGCGCCGAGGATTTTACCGTCGCCGGGAGAGAAAAGAAGCTTAATGGCCATGCGCATTCCGCCGGGGTAATAACCGGCATTGGAAGCCGAGTGCGTGTATGAAGCAAGGTACGGGATGTTGTTATCGATCAGCGATTTTTCATTATTCCCGGTGCATGCTATCATCAGGTCGAACAGCTTCAGGATTGAAGTTCCGAGAACGCCTTTGAAAACCGAATTCCTGCCGAACACGTTATCCGCCGCGATCCTGCCCTGTTTGTTCGCGGGCCCGGCGAGCGGCCTGAGCACCGGCTTTTCGCTTACCACATCGGTCACTTCTATCGCATCGCCGACGGCATAAATGGAAGGATCGGATGTTCTAAGGTGATCGTCGACTTTGATTCCGCCTGTTACGCCGAGTTCAAGTCCCGCGGCGGCGGCGAGTTTAATATCCGGTTTGACTCCTATCGAGAGAAGTATCAGGTCGGTTTCGATATTCTCCGAGTCTGTTAGGACAATGCTTTTTCCGCTCTCTGTTTTCTCGAATCCGGTTACTCTGCTGCCGAGTTTTACCTTGATATTGTTGTCGTTGAGCGTATCGAGAATAATTGCCGCCATTTCATAATCGAGGGGAGGCATCACCTGGTCGAGCATCTCGACTATAGTGACTTTGATCCCTCTCACGGCGAGGTTTTCCGCCATTTCCAGCCCTATATAACCTGCCCCGACGATTACCGTGTTCTCGACTTTTTTATCGTCTATCAGCTTTTTTATCATGTCCGTGTCAGGAATGTTTCTGAGCGTAAGGATCGAGTCGATGTCAATTCCTGGAATCGGCGGCTTTGCGGGAACCGCGCCCGGGGAAAGAATCAGCTTGTCGTATTTCTCAACCAGGGTTTCTCCGGTGACGAGATTCAGAACCTCAATGGTCTTGTTTTCACTGTCGATCTTACTGACTTCATGGAGTGTGCGGACGTCTATATTGAATTTCGTCCTGAACGTTTCGGGTGTGGAAACGAGAAGCGAGTCCCGGTCCTTGATAGTTCCCCCGATGTAATAAGGAAGGCCGCAGTTTGCGAAAGAGATGTATTTGCCCTGTTCGAAAATAATGATTTCCGCGTCTTCGCTGAGTCTTCTTGCACGCGCTGCTGCCGAAGCTCCTCCGGCAACGCCGCCGACTATGAGGATTCTTTCCGCCATTGCATTTCTCCCGTCATTTTATCCGTTATTTCTATTAGGCACAGTTTTGAGATATAATAATCTAAATTCCGTGAAATAGCAGCCGGGCGTGATTAATTTGGCGATAAGGGAACAAAATCACGCACCAGCAAATAGATATAGTGTCGAAGCAGTTGAACTTGTGGCAGGGAGGAGCCTAGATTATGAAGTTGCGAGAGTTGATGATTGCCGTCGTTTCGATCAGTTTTATTCTCATTTCGGCGCGGGGGCATTCCGAACAGATGAGCCTTGATGAATGCATCGATTATGCAAAGAAAAACAGTCCTTACCTGAAAGCCTCATTTCAGAAAGTATCCTCTGCCGGCTTTTCAGTTAAGGAAGCTGAATCAGGCAAAAAACCGAGATTCACATTGAGCGAAACAGTTACGTCTACTGACAATCCGACTTATTCATTTATGTCGGTTCTTGATCAACAGAGATTCGAGCCGTCGATGATGGCTACAATAAACGACCCGGGCAGTACGGTGAATTTCAATACGAAACTGAAGCTCGAACAGAGTTTGTATACGGGCGGCTACTTGAAATCCGGGATAAACGCCGCGAAATTGGCTGGAGAGGCTGCCGGATACGAATATGATCGTGAGATCAGAAGTCATGTTATCAAAATTAAGGAATCATTTATCAGGATCAATACCACGAAAAGCACGCTCTCTACGGTCGAGAAGTCGATCGAAACGGCAAAAGCATATTCGGAACTGGCGAGAAACCTTTTTGAGGGAGGCCTGACGGTGGAGTCAGATTACCTGAGCGCTCAGGTCAGGCTCCAGGAACTGAATGAAATGAGAATAAACCTCAGGAACGGTGTTGAGCTATCACTTGCCGGGCTACAGATGCTGATCGGGAGAGAATATCAAGGAGATTTCGATATATCGGTTTATGAAACAGATGACATGAAAGAAGTCAAAAATATTGAGTATTATCTTGAATCAGCAACATCTAATAGAACGGATCTGAAATCTTTAGATAAGGCGATAGAGGCGAAAAAAGCGCAGGTAAAAATGGAAAGGGCGTCCAGGAAACCCGGCATAGGGGCGTTCGCCGAGATGAATCTGAACAACTCCGCTTTTGCGGACAATGACGGCGAGAGCTGGTTCGCCGGTGTTTCGGTGAGCTACCCGCTGTCCGACGGCGGATATTCTGGAAGCAGGATATCGAGAAGCGAAGCCGGGTTGAGCGAACTGGAATGGAACCGGACGCAACTGAAGCAGATGGTTGAGCTTGAAGTCAGGCAGTCCTATCTAAATATGCAGGCGGCAAAGGCGCGGGTCGAATCGGCGGAGAAGGCGGTTTTGAATGCCGAAGAGTCTTACAGGATCACACGAAACAGGTATGAAAATGAATTGGCGATAAATGTTGAAATGCTTAACGGCGAAAGGAATCTGACCGACGCGAAAACACGGCTTCTGAACGCCGGGATGGAATACTGGCTGAGCCTGGAGAGGTTGTTATATGTTGCAGGTTTATAAGAACAGCGGAGGGAAAATAGATATGAAATTCAAAAAGCTGATGTTGTTGGTGATTATACCGGTCATGCTGGCCGGCTGCTCGGCGAATGAGAACGCCGGAAAGCCGGATACCGGCGAGGCCCGGGAAGCGATGAAGGTGAAAACCACGCTGGTTGAACTTGCGAAAACGCCGGATGTGTACCGTGCGGTCGGGACCGTTACGAGCGGGAAGAGCAGTGTTATATCGCCAAGGGTAATGGGCAATGTGGAGGATGTGCTCGTCGCTGAAGGGCAACAGGTGGAAAAGGGCCGGCTGCTCGTGGTGATAGACGCGAGAGAAATAGAGAGCAGGGTCAGGCAGGCCGAAGCAGGAATAGAAGAAGCGAGGCAGGGGATCGAAGAGATAGATGAAGGTATCGCCGCGGCGGAGGCAGGGCTGGAATCGGCGCGGGCCGGACTTGAACTTGCGAAAAAAACTTTCGACAGGTATGAAAATCTTAAAGAAAAGAACTCGGTTTCGAAACAGGAATACGACCAGGCTCTCGCTAAGAAAAAGATGGCGGAGTCGGGTGTCGAAGGAGCTGAGAAATCGCTCGGCGCGCTTCAGGCGAAAAGGAAGCAGATCGAATCGAGGATGGTTCAGGCGGGAGAGTCGAAAAAACAGGCTGAACTCATGAGATCGTACTCGAAGATAACGGCGCCGTTCGATGGTGTTATCACGCGGAAGATGGTCGAGCCGGGACAGCTCGCGTCGCCCGGAACGCCGCTGCTTTCGATCGAAGATTATGAGGACTACAGGCTGGAGGTCCAGGTGGACGAGTCGTTCGTCCAGAAGGTTGTCATAGGAACGGAAGTCGATGTTACGCTGGATGCGCTCAAGGGTGAAATTATAAAGGGCAGGGTTGTCGAGACTGTTCCTACGGTTGATTCGGCGAGCAGGAAATTTGTTGTAAAAATATCGTTGCCGTATGTAGAAGGAATCCGGTCCGGGATGTACGGGCAGGCGCGGTGTCACAGGGGAGATATTGAAGTCCTGAGGATACCTGCGGCGGCGGTTGTCGCGCGGGGCCAGCTCACGGGTGTGTATTCGGTCAAAGACGGAGCGGCTTCGTTCCGTCTCATAAAAACGGGCAGGGAACTGGATGGCGGGATGATAGAGGTTTTATCCGGCTTGAGCGCGGGTGAAGAGATAATAGTTACCGAGCCTCATCTTATCGAAGACGGCATGAGAGTGGAGGTCGAAAAATGAGCAGGATAGGGCCGGCCGGGCGGATAGGCCAGTTTTTCATAAATTCGAAATTGACACCGATTATCGTTATCGTGACGATACTTCTCGGCATATATGCGATCGCGAATACCCCGAGGGAAGAGGAACCGCAGATAACGGTGCCTTTTGCCGACATAATAGTGCCGATGCCGGGCGCGGGTTCCGAAGAAGTCGAAAAAAGGATATCCAAACCTCTCGAAAAACTGATCTGGGAAATAGAAGGCGTCGAATATGTATATTCGATGTCGAGACCCGGCGCGTCTATAGTGAGCGTAAGGTTTTTCGTGGGACAGAACGAGGAAGACAGTTTTGTCAGGCTGTACGATGCGATCATGGGCTCGATGGATCGGCTGCCGCCCGGCGCGATGCAGCCGCTGGTGAAAACGAAATCCATAGACGATGTGCCGATACTGACTCTGACCCTGTGGAGCGAGGAGTACGGATGGGATTCTCTCAGAAGGGTCGCGGCGCAGCTTGCCGATGAAATAAAGAAGATCGACAGGGTTTCGGACGTGGAAATCGCGGGCGGCTTAAGAAGGCAGATCAGGGTTATCCCGGACAACTCGAAACTGATCGCGCACAATGTTTCGCTTAACGGCATCGCACAATCTCTCAGGCAATCGAACATGAAAGTGGATGCCGGGAGTTTTGTTTCGGGGAACAGCGAATCACTCGTCGAGAGCGGCGGGTTCCTGGAGAGCGCCGGAGATGTCGGCTCCGTTGTTGTCGGGGTTAGAAACGGGAAGCCCGTTTATGTTTCGGATGTCGCGGAAGTGGTTGATGGAGTCGAAGAGGCCGAAGATTACGTTTTCATGGGGATGGGCCCGGCGGCTGAACATAAAGGCATCGCGTCCACGAATAAGTTCAATCCGGCGGTGACGATTTCCGTGTCGAAAAGAAAAGGGACCGATGCGGCAAAACTCGTGGACAGGATTTCAAAACACATCGAAGCCGTGAAGCCTCAATTCATCCCGGCGGCGGTCAATATCACGGTAACGCGCAATTACGGCGAGACGGCTTATGAGAAAGTCAATGAGTTGATAAAGCACCTTGCCGGGGCGATCATCGCAGTAACGCTGGTCATTTTGATATCGATGGGATGGCGCGCCGCGATTGTGATCCTGATTTCGGTTCCGATCACATTCTCGCTGACGCTGTTCATTTATTATTCATACGGCTACACGCTGAACCGGATAACATTGTTTGCGCTGGTGTTTGTAACAGGAATCGTGATCGATGATTCCATTATCGTCGTAGAAAATATACACAGGCATTTTTCGATGAAGCGGCTTCCGGTTTTCCAGGCCGCAATAACAGCCGTGAACGAAGTCGGGAACCCCACGATACTAGCAACGCTCACGGTTATAGCGTCGGTTTTTCCGATGTATTTCGTAACCGGGCTTATGGGGCCGTATATGAGGCCGATGCCGGTGGGGTCTTCGCTCGCCATGACCATATCGCTGCTCGTCGCGTTTATTGTGGCGCCTTTTCTCGCCTACCGTCTTCTCAAGGCGGTCGGTGCCGAGGAAGAAGAGTATATGCTCGAAAAGACGATGACATTCAAGATTTACAGGGCGATCATGAAGCCGATGCTGGAATCATCGTTCAAGAGATGGATTTTCCTCGGGTTGATATTTTTCATGCTGATAGGCTCCGTGTCGCTTCTGTTCTTCAGAGTCGTAACGGTTAAAATGCTGCCTTTTGACAACAAGAGCGAATTGCAGCTTATCGTTGATATGCCGGAGGGCACAACGCTGGAGGAGACGTCGAGAGTTACTATGGAAATTGCCGGGACGCTCGCGGATGTGCCCGAAGTTACAGATTTTCAGTTGTATATCGGCAGGGGCGCGCCGATAAATTTCAATGGGCTGGTGCGGCATTATTACCTGAGAGAAGGGTCCAATGTGGCGGATGTGCAGGTGAACTTTCTCGAAAAGGGCCTGAGAAAAGCGGACAGCCATACGATTGCGAAAAGGGTGAGAGGCCCGGTTCAGGAGGTTGCCGCAAAATACGGGGCAAGCGTAAAAATAGCCGAGGTTCCACCCGGCCCGCCTGTGATGTCCACGATGGTCGCGGAGATATACGGACCCGATCCCGAACTCCAGATGGAGATCGCGGAAAAAGTCAAACGGATATTCGAAACAACTGAAGGCGTTGTGGATATCGACTGGATGGTGGAGGACGACCAGAGGAAATACGAGTTCGAGATCGACAAAGAAAAAGCCGCGCTGTCCGGCGTGAATGACGAGCAGATAGCCGGCGCGTTCAGGATAGCTGTCGATGGAATGGATACGGGGCTGGCGCACGTGAGCGGTGAATACGAGGACGTCCTGATAAACCTCCGGCTGCCTGTCGAGCAGAGATCCGACCTCGATGCCATAAAGAATGTCTATGTTCATTCCGCGATAAACGGTAATCTTGTCCCTGTTTCCGAACTGGTGAAAACACGCGAACGGACCGAGGACAAAAGTGTTTACAGGAAGAATCTCAAGCGTGTGGTTTTCGTGACCGGCGATGTCGCGGGCAGGGTGGAAAGCCCGGTATATGCGATGCTTGATATGAGCAAACGGCTGAAAGAACTGGAGTTGCCGGGGGGCTATTCCCTGACGGAATACTATTCGACGCAACCTGAAACGGAAAAGGATTTCGGCCTCAAGTGGGATGGCGAATGGCAGATTACTTACGAGGTATTCAGGGATCTGGGTATCGCGTTCGTTATAGTGCTGGTTCTCATTTATGTTCTGATAGTGGCGTGGTTCCAGTCATTTGTAAGGCCGATGATAATGATGATTGCGATTCCGCTGACGCTGATCGGGATTCTGCCGGGCCACTGGATGCTTGGCGCGTTTTTCACGGCGACTTCAATGATAGGGTTCATAGCGCTTGCCGGCATCATGGTAAGGAATTCGATTCTGTTGATAGATTTCGCGAGGATGAGGCAGGAAGACGGAATGGATCTCAAACAGGCTGTGCTCGAAAGCGGGGCCGTGCGATTCAGGCCGATTGCGCTTACCGCGGGAACGGTTGTTGTCGGGGCTATCCCGATATACCTTGACCCGATATTTCAGGGGCTTGCGGTTTCCCTGATGTCCGGCGCGATAGCATCGACTATCCTTGCGCTTTTCATGATACCTCTCGTCTACTACATGGTCGAGAACGCGGGAGCGGGAAAAATTGAAGTTATCGCATCTGATGAACGGAATCAGGATGCGGTCGGGGAGGACTGATCATGGTAAAAATGCTGATGATAATATGCAGTTCGGAAATATCGGATAAAGTTACGCGGGTTCTGTCGAAATCGGATATCGAGGGATATGCCCGGTTTGAAGGCACAGGCACGAATATCGAGGAGAAAAGCGCTTACAGCAGGGACGTGACATGGCCGGGATGCACTTTTATCATACCTGCCGAAGAATCCCAGTTGAGACCTATCATCCACGAGTTGAAAGGGTATGCCGGAAAATGCGAAATAGAGCCGTGTCTGAAGCTTATCCTGTCTCCGGTAGATGAATTTTATTGATTGCCGGAACAATATGTCATGTGAACTGATTTTATACAGGAGGTGGTATTTATGACGGTGGAACGCTACTTGAGAATGCTTGCGGGGATAGTGGTTGTTGTCAGCGTGATTCTCTCGTATATCATCAGTCCTTACTGGATGATATTGACATTGTTTGCCGGGCTGAATCTTCTGCAATCGGCTTTTACAGACTGGTGCCCGGCGATGACGCTCCTGCGGAAACTGGGAGTGCCTGATTGCGCTGATACCGAAAATATAAAACAGGAGGGATAGAGTGAGCGATAACAATATGAAAGTCACGTTGCAGGGAAATCCGGTTACGCTGGCGGGCGGCATGCCCGAAAACGGTGCCGTGATACCGGATGCGGTTTTGATCGACAACAGTCTGAACGCCGTGTCTTTGAAGGACTATATCGGCAAGATATTAATCCTGTCGTCGGTGCCGTCGCTGGATACACCGGTGTGCCATATAGAAACGAAAAAGTTCAACGAAGAAGCGTCGGCGCTCGGTGAAGATGTACTTGTCTTGACGATCAGCATGGATCTTCCGTTCGCGCAGAAGAGATGGTGCGCCGCCGAGGGAGTGGACAGGGTTGTCACTCTGTCCGACCACAGGGATGCGGCGTTCGGGCAGGCGTTCGGCGTGCTGATAAAGGAATTGAGACTGGATGCAAGGGCGGTGTTCGTTGTTGATGGACAGGGCGTGCTCAGGTACACGCAACTGGTCGAGGAAGTATCTAATGAACCGGATTACGAGGAGATAATGACGGTGGTCCGGGAACTGCTGAAAGGAGAATAATATGATGGGTGAAAGAATGGAGAAGGCATTAAACGAACAGGTCAATGCGGAACTGTTTTCCGCGTATCTCTATCTGTCGATGTCGGCTTATCTCGAATCGGTGGATCTTCCGGGAGCAGCCAGCTGGATGCACATGCAGGCGAAGGAAGAAGTTATTCATGCGATGAAATTATTCGATTACATCCATTCCGTCGGCGGCAGGGTGGCTCTGGAAGCCGTGGATAAACCGCAATACGAATGGAGTTCCATAACGGAAGTTTTCGAAGCGGCCCTCGGGCACGAGAAGAAGGTTACGGCGATGATAAACAATCTGGTCGATATAGCGCTCGAAGAGAAGGACCATGCGGCCAACCAGATGTTGCAGTGGTTTGTTGCGGAACAGGTCGAGGAAGAGGAGTCGGCTACCGAAGTGTTGAGGCAGCTCAAGATGGTCGGTGACGGTCATGGATTGTTTATGGTGGACAGAGAACTGGGAACGAGGATGCCGCCTGCTGAGGCTCCTGCAGACGGCGAGTAAAGGTTCGGCATGTTCTGCAAATGCCGTTGTTATGATATGATTATTTAATTATTGACTGCAAATCCGGATGTAAAATTAAGGGGGAAACCTGATGAAAAAAGTGGCGCTTTTTGCATTTCAGGGCGATCTGACATGTTTCATTCACGTTTTACTCAACGCGCTTGATATGTCCGAGAAAGGATATGCGGTGAAGATTATTTTCGAAGGGGCATCGACGACGCTGATTGAAAAGCTCGCGACCGAAGGTAATCCTGCCGCCGCCCTGTATAAAAAGGTGAAGGAGAAATCCCTGATAGAGGGAGTGTGCAAGGCTTGCGCAGCGAAGCTGGGGGCTCTCGATGCGGCGAAAAGCGAGGGATTGACGATGCTCGATGAACTCAAAGGGCATCCTTCCATGACCAGGTATATCGATGAGGGTTATTCGATAATAACTTTTTAACCTTGATGCTCTGGATTATTCACCTTCAGAGCGGATAACCCCGGGAGGTGCGTTATGAAAAAGTTCAAATATGAAGTAACCACGCATAAAGCGGAGGAACTGGACAGTCTCGTGTATTATTGCAACGAGAAAGGGGAGTGCGAACTGAAAGACATAGTCCTTGATGAAGTACAGTTTCTCGAAACTAAACTTAACGAAAGAGGGCGGGAAGGATGGGAACTCGTTCAGACTTTCATAGGGAAAGACGGGTTTGTTGTTATATGGAAAAAAGAGATATAGCACGGATTTCTCACAGAGAAATCCGGAAAACCGCGATAAGGCCAATCCTGCTGCGTCACAGCGGCGATTCGGGATCGGTCACATACGCAACAGTATGCTCCCTCACCACTCACTTGCTGTTCCTTGTATTATCAGCCTTATCACGATTTTTAACCTGCACCGGTGAGAAATGCAGGATAGGGTTTCGAGATCCCGACATTGCCGGCTGTGTAATCGGCGGTCGAGCCTGGGGGGGATCGGGAGGCGTTCATGGACATTAATATCAGAATCACCGGCGAAGCGGGGCAGGGTGTGCAGACTACGGGCGACCTTTTGAGCCGGGTGTTCAGCAAAGCCGGTTTGTATGTTCTTTCGACACAGAGCTATCAGTCGAGAGTCAGGGGCGGAGAGAATAGTTATGATGTGAGGGTATCCGATCATGAAATATTTTCTTCGCGCAGTGATGTCGATCTGCTTGTCGGCCTGACTGCGGAAACCACCGCGGAGCAGTTGGGTTTTCTGAATAAAAGCGGAATAGGGATAATGGATGGCGATTCGATCGACGGTGTTGCCGGGATTGATATGAAGGCAATAGCGAAAGAGTCGGGCGGGACTGCGATGATGGTCAATACCGTTGCAGCGGGCGCGGTTATGGCTGTAACCGGGCTGGGAACCGGAATGCTTTCCGAGTTGCTTCGGGAAGAGTTCCGTAAAAAGGGCGGCGATGTGGCCGAACAGAATATCAGGTGCGCGGAAGCCGGCGGCAGGGCGGTGGCGCGGCATGCGGGGAAGATCGGCCCGTTGACGCCGGGAGATGCGCCGAAGTACCTGTACAGCGGGAGCCGGGCGATTGGTCTGTCGGCTGCTGTCTCCGGGGTGAAGGTCGTGAGCAGTTATCCCATGACACCCTCCACCGGCGTTTTCACTTATCTCGCGGGAGCGGCGAAAAAATACGGAATAGCCGTCGAACAGGCAGAGGACGAAATTGCCGCGATCAACCTGGTCTGCGGGGCCGCTTATGCGGGCGTTCCGGCGATGACCACGACGAGCGGCGGCGGATTCGCGCTTATGGCTGAGGGGATTTCTCTAGCAGGAATGATGGAGCTTCCCGTCGTGGTGTTTCTATCTCAACGTCCCGGTCCGGCAACGGGGCTGCCTACGAGGACCGGGCAGGAAGACCTTCTTTTTGCGGTTCATGCCGGGCACGGCGTTTTCCCGAAAGCGGTTTTCGCGCCGGGAGATATCAAACAGGCATACGATCTCACGAGAGAAGCGTTCCGGACGGCGCACAGGTTCCAGTCGCCCGTTATCCTTATGGCGGACCAGTTTCTGACGGATATGCAGAAAAATATGGCTGAACTGCCTTTCGAATCCGATCCGATAGACAGGTGTATTGTCGAGGCGCCCTCGCAGGATTATGTCAGGTACGCGATAACGGACACGGGAATTTCCCCGAGGGCGATTCCCGGGGGCGATGTTTTTGTTGTCGCGGATTCCGACGAGCATACCGAAGACGGGCATCTTACGGAAGACCTGGAGGTTCGGGTTCGGCAGCAGGACAAGCGCATGCGAAAAGGAAACGAGATGCTGAAAGAGGAATATTCGCCCGGGATATATCCTGAGCCCGCGGACGAGGTTTTGCTGTGCTGGGGCAGCACTTACGGCCCGTGCAGGGAGGCGGTCGATAAATTGCGCGACGGCGGAAGATCGATATGCATGATTCATTTTGCGCGGGTCTGGCCTCTCGACGGGGATCGGATAAAGAAGCTGCTTCAGGGGCGGCGTGTGATTTCGGTCGAGGGCAATTCAAACGCCCAGTTCGCGACTCTTCTGAAACAGGCAGGCGCGCTTGCCGATTTCGAAACGATCCTGAAATATGACGGGCTTCCGTTTACGGCGGACGAGATTGCGGGGAGGTGCTGATGGCTGGAACAATGAAAATGGAACCGACTGCGTGGTGCCCGGGATGCGGAAATTTCAACATACTGGCATCGCTCGACAGGGCGATAGAGAAAAAGGGCATCGACAGGAAAAACCTCGTGCTTGTATCGGGGATCGGGCAGGCTGCGAAATGTCCCCATTACACGGATGCGAATGTTTTCAACGGGCTGCACGGCAGGGCTTTGCCCGCCGCGACGGGTATAAAGCTCGCGAATCACAGGCTCGACGTGATCATTACCAGTGGTGACGGCGACATGTACGGGGAGGGTGGGAATCATCTCCTCCATGCAATGAGAAGGAACATCGGCATAAAAGTCTTCGTACACAACAACCAGATATACGGGCTGACCAAGGGGCAGGCGTCGCCGACTTCGGAGAAAGGTTTTGTGACAAAGATCCAGGTAGACGGCGTTTTGTCCGAGCCGGTCAACCCGATAGCAATGGCGATTTCCGAGGATTGTTCTTTTGTCGCGAGGTCGAGCTCGGTGATTCCCGGGCATCTCGAGCAAATGATGATCGAGGCGATGATCTGCAAAGGGTTTGCGCTGCTCGATATTCTTCATCCCTGCGTATCCTTCAATAAAATCAACACCTTTAAATGGTATCGGGAACGGGTAAAGGAACTGCCTGCGGATTATGATCCCCATGACAGGGTCAAAGCATTCGAAACATCTCTCAAATGGGGGGATGAAATACCTGTTGGGGTTATCTACAGGAGCGAAAGGAAGAGTTTCGAGGAACTTCTGCCGGTGCTGTCGGAAGGAACTCTTCTCGAATCGTTAAGCAAATAAAAAGTTCATGAGTTTGAGCCGCGACCGGCACAACCGGGGAGGGATTTTATGTGTGCTGAATTCAATGAAGAAAAAATTGTCAGGTCGATAAATCCCGCGACGCTTGAAGTGAACGCCGATCTGCCCGCGACCCGCGTTGAAGAATTAAAGGGCATTGTCGATAAGGCGCGGGAAGCGCAGGCCGGGTGGTCGGGGCTCGGCATGAAAAAGCGGCTGGATTACCTGTCGAAAGTCAATCGTTACATTATCGATAACGTCGATGAGATTACACGAGTCATAACAATCGACAACGGTAAAACGTTGCTGGAAGCGCTCAATACAGAGTTGTACCCGGTGATGGACGCGCTGAATTTTGTGGCCTCGGATGCAGGCACGCTGTTCAGGCCTGAAAAGCTGAGCAACCCGATATTCCCCATCGCGCGTATCGAGAGTGAGAATATCGTGCAGCCTCTCGGTGTAGTGGGGATGATATCTCCGTGGAATTTTCCGTTCGCCATCCCGGTGACGGGGATCATATTCGCCGTTGCCATGGGAAACACGGTTGTTCTTAAACCGTCCGAATTCACTCCGCTGGTCGGCGACCTGATAAAGAGGATATTCAGTGAGGCGGGTTTCCCGCAGAGCGTTGTGAGTGTTGTTCAGGGAGCGGGCACGATTCTCGGCGACCCCCTGCTCGAAACGGGGCTGGACAAGGTGGTGTTCACGGGCAGCGTTCCTGTCGGCAGGCACCTTATGCGCAAAGCTGCCGAAAATCTCACCCCGATAACTCTTGAACTCGGCGGCAAAGATCCTTTCATCGTCCTTGAGGATGCCGATATCGAAAGGGCTTCGAGCGCTGCCGTGTGGGGTTCGTTCGTTAACGCGGGGCAGGTCTGCGCCTCAGTGGAAAGAGTTTATGTGCATGAAAATATTTATGAGAAATTCATCGATTCGGTTTTGAAGAAGACAGGCGGGATAAAGGTCGGCAACGGGCTGGACTCGAAAACTGATATGGGGCCGATGATTAACGAAAGAAGGCTCGCGCAGGTCGAGGATCATGTCCAGGATGCGGTCGATAACGGGGCGCGGGTTATTGCCGGGGGCCGGCGGGTAAAAGGGCTGCCCGGCTGGTTTTTCGAACCGACTGTTATCGTGGATGTCGATGGTGGTATGAAGTGCGTCAGGGAAGAAACATTCGGGCCGACGATGCCCGTGATGACTTTTTCGGATGAAGACGAAGTGATCGCCATGGCCAACGACAGTGACTATGGTTTGCTGTCGAGCGTATGGACTTCCGATATTGACAGAGCGAGGAAGTTGTCGGAGAGAATCGAAGCCGGCACGGTGGTAATAAACAACTGTCTCCTGACGTATGGCTTCGCGCAGGTGCCGTGGGGTGGCGTCAAGAACAGCGGAATCGGTGTCACTCATTCCATGCACGGCCTGATGGAGTTCGTGCGAGTGAAAAACATAACCACGCAGAAAAGGATGCTGAAGGAAGATTTATGGTGGTATCCGTATTCGCAGAATAAATACGATGCCATGAAAGCAGGGCTCAAATCGCTGTACTGCGACGGCCTGATATGCCGCGCCGGTGATTTCGTCGATGCCGTGAAAGCGTTTAGAGTCTATCCCAAAACCCGCTCCGTCGCCCCGAGACCTTCCGGCCCGAGACCGAGCGAATAAGATGAGGGCAAGGCGGGCGAAGCAGGCGATGCCGGAGACATCGGCGATGCAGAACAACGCAGGCACCATCTTTTGCAGCCGGTCGAAGCCAGGATGGGGTTCTGGGATAGGCTCTTAATCCGATGAGCAGAAAATAGGGAGGGATCATCATGTCGAAAAACAGACTTGTTGAACTTCTTGGAACAGACTACCCGATAATTCAGGCCGGGATGGTGTGGGTATCCGGCTGGAACCTTGCAGCCGCGGCGTCGAACTCGGGTGTTCTGGGAACGCTCGGCACCGGCTCGATGACGCTGGATGAGATCAGGTTCAACATAGGAAAAATGTTCGAGGAGACCGATAGACCTTTTGCCGTGAATATTCCCATGCTCAGGCCGGATGCGGCGGAAATCGGGAAAATCGCCGGTGATATGGGTGTCGGGATAATCATATCGTCTGCGGGGAATCCGGCGAAAATAGTCCCGTTGTTAAAAAGGGACGACAATATTCTCATCCATGTAGTCCCGTCGGTCAAAGGCGCGAAAAAGGCGGAAAAAGAGGGCGTCGACGCGATAATCTGTGAGGGATACGAGGCCGGCGGCCACAACAGCCCGTTCGAAATCACTACACTGGCGCTCACCCCGCAGGTTGTCGATGCGGTTGATATTCCCGTTATCGCCGCCGGGGGAATCGCGGACGGGCGTGGTATCGCGGCGGTCATGGCGCTCGGGGCCGACGGCGCTCAACTCGGGACGAGATTCATCGCGACACAGGAATGCGATGCCCACGACAATTACAAAAACCTGATCGTCGATTCGCCCGATACGGAATCTTGCATCATTGGAAGAAAGTTGAGTATGTTGAGAGTTCTCAGGAACCGGTTTGCAGCCAGGATGGAAGAAGCTGAAAAATCAGGCGCTGCTGAGGATGAGCTTTTTAAAATAATCGGAAGCGAGTTCAACCGCAACCGCGCGGCGGCGAGGGACGGAGACCTTGAGGAAGGCGCTTTTCAGGCGGGGCAGTCGGCGGGTATGATAAAGGATATTCCAACCGTTTCCGAGCTTGTGGAAAGGCTTGTCAGGGAGTACGAAGAGTCGAGAAAATCGCTTCGGGTTATCTGATGACGACTTTCGACTTTTTGATATTTATAATCATTATATGTTGCGGAAGCCATGACGTTTTTGTGCGAAACACATGGTTTAGCCCGGATTTCTCACAGAGAAATCCGGAAAACCGCGATAAGGCCAATCCT